>Ga0066187_1000038_pt1 | contig 66169 bp, 62 predicted proteins | sample WorMetexBAHAMAS1_FD_58706 | JGI IMG/M metagenome (GOLD analysis project Ga0066187, IMG submission 58706) | Marine gutless worms symbiont microbial communities from Max Planck institute for Marine Microbiology, Germany - Inanidrilus exumae... | ecosystem: Host-associated > Annelida > Digestive...
CCCTCATCCTGAGGAGGCGCGGAGCGCCGCCCCCCTCACCCTGCCCTCTCCCCCCGCAAGCGGGTGGAGAGGGTATATTTGTGCGGAGCCACCCCAAGTCACCTCTCCCCCGACTATCGGGGGAGAGGTCGGCCGAGCAGAGCGAGGACGGGTGAGGGGGTGGTGTTTTGAAGAATTCCCTCATCCTGAGGAGGGCCGAAGGCCCGTCTCGAAGGATGAAATTCGCGACGACCCTAGCCGCCGACCAGGCCCAGCTCGATCTCCAGGGCGCCGCACAGCATCTGGCCCAGGGTGATGTGCATCTCCTGGATCCGCGCGGTCGTCGTCGACGGCACGATGATCAGGGGATCGGCAAGTCCCACCATGGTGCCGCCCGCCCCGCCGGTAAGGCCAGTGACCGCCAATCCGCCCAAGGCCGCCTGTTTCAGGGCATTGATCACGTTTGGGCTGCGGCCGGAGGTCGAGATGCCGACGGCAACGTCGCCGGGCCGACCGAGAGCCTCGATCTGGCGCGCGAAGATCCGATCGAATCCCAGATCGTTTCCGGCCGCGGTCAGGGTCGAGCTGTCCGTCGTCAGCGCGATCGCGGCAATCGGAGCCCGATCGGCCTTGTAGCGAACCGTCAGTTCGGTCGCCAGGTGTTGCGCGTCGCCGGCGCTGCCACCATTGCCGAAGAACAGGATCTTGTTGCCGGCGCGGGCCGCCGTGACCCATGCTGCAAGCATGGCATCGAAGGCGGGCCGGCAGTTCACGGAGACAGCCTCGACCACCTTGGTGTGCTCGGCGAGTTCGTTGTCGAAGAAGGCGGGGTCAAGCGGCATCGTTGCGCTCCCGTACGGTGCTGGCCGGACCCTAACAATCGCCGGGGAAAGCTGACAAGCCTGGACCCTTTCGCCACCGCCTGTCGGCGGTTAGATTGCCGCCATGACAACGACCGTTCAATCCATCTGCCGCTACCCGGTCAAAGGGCTCACCGCCGAGAAACTCGACAAGGTCGAGGTCACGGCGGGTGAAGGTCTGCCGGGCGACCGGCACTTCGCTATGGCGCACGCCAACAGTCACGTGGACCTCGACCGTCCCCACTGGGTGTCGCGCAACAATTTCCTGGTTCTGGCCAACGACGAAAAGCTCGCCCAGCTGGAAAGCGTTTACGACGCAGACACCGGCGTTCTGGTGCTGAAGCGAAACGGGCGCCAGGTCTGCCGCGGCGATCTTTCCAGCCCGACGGGGCGGATGCTGATCGAGCAATTTCTCGACGCGTTCCTGCCGCCCGGGCCCCGCGGCACCGCGCATATCGTGGAAGCGATTTCCGGCGAGAGTTTCACCGACCGGCAGGAGAACCATCTTTCGATTATCAACCTGGCGTCGGTTAAGGACCTTGAGCGAGTCGTCCGCGCCCCGATGGATCCGCGCCGATTCCGGGGCAACCTGTATATCGCCGGGGCGGCTCCCTGGGAGGAGAACCATTGGGTCGGCCGCGAGGTGACCGTCGGCGCGGTGCGCGGCCTGGTGACCGAGCGGATCGACCGGTGCCGGGCAACCTGTGTCAATCCGGACACCGCCGAGGTAGATCACAACGTACCGCTGGCGCTCAGACAGGGGTTTGGCCACACCGACTGCGGTGTGTTTCTGAGAATCCTGGAAAACGGCACCCTGTCAGTCGGCGACACGGTGGACGCGGCGCAATAAACCGCGCCCGCGCCCTGCGCGGTGCTCCTTACAGTCGATTGAAAAGGGCGAACGGTGTCCGTGTCTGGCGTCTGGCGCCGGTACGGACCTAATCGGCGCGCTGGGCGTCCGTATCCTCGGACGCTTCGCTTTCCTGTGCCTGGGCTGCAGCTTCAGCGATTTCTTCGCCCGGCTTCTTCACCGTGGCTTCACCGCTTTCCACCGTCTCCTCGGCACCAGCCTCGTTGTTGGCTTTGCCGTTGACCGTATTGCCCCCCTCGACTTTGGAGTCGCTTCCCTGCCCGTTGACCTGCGGGCGGGCATGTCCATTGGGAGAACGGTGTTCACGGCTGGCTTCAGCCGCTTCATTCAGGATGCGGTAATAGTGGTCCGCATGCTGAAGCAGGTTCTCCGCCATGACGCGGTCGCCGCTGGATGCGGCATCGCGGGCAAGCGCCAGATATTTCTCGTGCACCTGGTGTGCCGTTCCGCGAATGCGGACGCTTGGGCCGTTGGAATCGAAAGTCTGGTGACGATTCGGACCACCCCGGCGACCACTATTGCGACCCCTGGATCGTTTAGGATTGTGGCTTGCTCTCATTTTTCCTTCGCACGGCGAATGGAAACATTCCGCACAACTCGGCCGTCAAGTCCTTGACGGTCGTACAAAAGCCGTCGTCTGGCTTACAGACAATTGGCTCTTTGCGGAGGACCGGACCCACACCAACAAATTGCAACCGAGACCGAAAGCTACTGGATTTCTGGCTGATTTGGTTAACGGTGTGTCCAGGCCTTGAGCCCGGATCCGGAACACCTCAAAGCTAGTCTGTCAGCCGCGGTATTCCAAGCTTTTTTTTTGTTTTGTTGCCTGGATTCTGCGCTTCGCCAGCACGCAGCGGACGCGGCCGGAAAGGTCCTTCTGGTACTCGCCCGGCTCTAAGTCACGGCCGTCCAGAAGAGCGCCGACGGCGGCCGCCTGGCCATCCCCGACTTCCAACGCCACGATCGCACCCGGTTTCATCACGCGATCGATGTCCGAGAGCAGGGAGCGATAGGCTTCCAGCCCGTCCGGCCCCCCATCGAGCGCCCGTCGCGGCTCGTAGGACGCGACTTCGGGTTGTAACTTTTCGATATCCGCCGACGGGATGTAAGGGGGGTTGGCGACAACGACGTCGAACTGCCCGGCGACGGCGCCAGTCCAGTCGGACTCCAGAAACCGGGCGCGTTCCGCCAGCCCCAATCGTTCTGCGTTGCGCCGGGCGACGGTCAAGGCGGCGCGGGAGCGATCCACGCCCAGCCCGGTCGCGCCGGGCAGCTCGCTGAGGAGCGAAAGCAAGAGGCAGCCCGTGCCCGTACCAAGATCCAGGATCTGAAGCGCTCGGCCACGATTCGATTGCGCCTCCAGCACGGCGGCCACGACCGTTTCGCTGTCCGGCCGTGGATCGAGCGTATCGGCCGTGACCTCGAATGGCAGACCCCAGAACTCCCGTCGTCCGACAATCTGTGCGACCGGCTCACGGCGCGCACGACGTTCGATGACGCGGCCGAAGGCGTCCGGATCCGGGACGCTGCGTTCCGGATAGGCGATCAGCGAGGGCGCCGGCACACCCATCGTCTCCGACAACAGCAGCCGCGCCTCGAAGGCGGCATTGTCGATTCCCGCGTTCTTCAACGATGCAGCCCCTTTCCGCAAACAGTCCGCGACGGTCGCCATGATCAGGCCTGCTCCGTCGACGCAGCCAGCTTGGCGGCCTGGTCTTCCAGCGTCAGGGCATCGATGACCTCGTCCAGCGCTTCGCCCGCCAGCACCTTTTCCAGCTTGTGCATGGTCAGGTTGATCCGGTGGTCGGTCACCCGGCCCTGCGGGAAATTGTAAGTCCGGATCCGCTCGGACCGGTCGCCCGAGCCCACCTGGCCGCGACGGCTCTCGGCCCTTTCCTCGATCTGACGTTGCCGCTCCAGCTCATACAAGCGCGCTCGCAACACCTTCAGCGCTTTGGCCTTGTTTTTATGTTGAGACTTTTCGTCCTGGCACTGCACCACAACCCCGGTGGGTAAGTGAGTGATCCTTACCGCGCTGTCTGTCGTGTTCACGTGCTGACCGCCCGCGCCCTGGCTACGGTACGTGTCCACGCGCAGGTCCTTCTCATCGACATGGACGTCGACATCCTCGGCTTCCGGCAGGACGGCGACGGTGGCGGCGGAGGTGTGAATCCGGCCGCCGCTTTCAGTCACCGGCACCCGCTGGACCCGATGCACCCCGGATTCGAACTTCATGCGCGCAAAAACATCCTGGCCGGTGATCGATCCGGTGGCTTCCTTGACGCCGCCGATGCCGTTGTCGGAATAGTCGATGATCTCGAAGTTCCAGCCGTGTGACTCGGCGAACCGCTGATACATGCGAAACAGCTCGGCGGCGAACAGACTTGCCTCGTCCCCGCCAGTGCCAGCCCGAACCTCCAGGATAGCGTTGCGGGAATCGGCTTCGTCCTTGGGCAGCAGCAGTAGTTGAAGCGCCTGCTCCAGCTCCGGGAGACGCTCCTGCAAGTCCGCCATCTCCTCCTCGGCCATCGCGGTCATCTCGGCATCGGAGTCCGGATCTGCGATCAGTTCGGCCAGGTCGTCGGCCTCCTTACGGGCTCCGAGATATTCTTTGATGCGCTCGACGACCGGCGTCAGCTCGGCATATTCCTTCGACAGCGCGACGAATTCCTGCGGCTGCAGATCGCCCGCCATCCGGTTGGAGAGATCCTCGTGGCGAGCCAGCACCTGGTCCAGCTTTTCCGTCCAGCTCATGTTTCGTCCGTCTCGTCCGGCTCCGTACCATTCGGCGCGATGCCGAACAGCTGTTGCAGAACACGATTGACCGTAAGCGTATCCCGGATGTCCGCCGCATCTCCCGCCTCGGCATGGATCCGGAGAGCGACACTGGGTTCGTGCAACAGCCGATTGATCAGCAGCCTCGACAACGACTCCGCATCGGCGCCTGGGTTCTCGGCCAGCGTCGCCTGCCGGACCTCTTCGAAGTGCCGGCGCAACGCCACCAGGGCCGGGACCGCATCAGCGGAGGCCCATCGTTTGCGCCAGGCCGTAACAGCAGCATCGACGAGCTGCCAAGCCTCGTCGGCTTCCGATTCCCGGCTTCGCCGCCCTTCCATGACGACCCGTTCAAGATCGTCAAGCGTGAAGCGGAAGGCGGAGCTGATGGAGTCGACGTCGGGGTCGACGTCGCTGGGCACGCCGCCGTCGACGATTAGCATCGGCCGTTGTCGTCGGGCCTTCATCGCGGCCGTCACCAGGGGCTGCGTGATCACGTATTCGCCCGACCCCAGTCCCGTGATCACGATGTCGGAAGCCGCCAATGCCGAGTCAAGGTCGTCGAACGGCACGAAATGGCATCCCATCTGAAAAGCAGCGTCCCGTGTCCGCCGGGAGGGCCCGGTGGCGCTGACCCGGGTGGCACCAGCCAGCCGCAGTTGCTGGGTAATCAGGTCGGCGATGTCTCCGAGGCCCACCATCAGGACGCTGCGTTCCTCCAGCGCACCGTGCAGATCCCGGGCGACCTGCACCGCCGCGGCAGCCAGCGTTACCGGTCTCTCTCCTAGCCGCGTTTCGGTTCGAACGCGCTTGGCCACGGCATAGGCATGCTGATAGAGCTGATCCAGCTCCGGTCCGACCATGTCGTGGTCCGCCGCGGCGCGCTGCGCCGCCTTGACCTGGCCCAACACTTGCGGTTCGCCGACGACTTGGCTTTCCAAGGCGGAACAGACCGCGAAGACGTGGCGGATCGCCTCGTCATCCGACAAGGTGTATAGGCGCGTATGCAGCTCCACCGGGTCAATGCCTGCCATTTCAGACAGCAGATCCTGGATGCATTGGCCTGCCTCAGCGGGATCGGGATGGCTCCCTTGAACCTCGACACGATCGCAGGTGGAGATCATCACGGCGTCCGTCACGCCGGCCTCCCGCAGCCGGGCGTAGAACAGGGGCGCATGAGCTTCATCGACGAACAGCCGGTCGCGAAGATCGATCGGGGAGGAGTGGTGGCTGGCGCCGATCACGAAGATCCGTGTCGGGGCGCTGGCCGAAACGTCTGCCGGCACGACCGCCTCACCGGTGATCGTCAAGCGCGGCTGCCAGCGAGTTGAAGGCGATTTCTCGTTGCTCGCCACTATCCAGGTCCCTGACCGTAACAACACCGCGGGTCAATTCGTCCTCGCCCAGCAAGACCGCGGTTCGCGCGTTGATCTTGTTGGCGTGGCGCATGCGCCGCTTGATATTGCCACCATATCCCATTTCAACCCTCAGACCGCTGTTCCGAAGCGTTTCGGCCAGCGTCAGAGCCCGGGCCTCGGCCTCCGCGCCCACGGGCACCACGGCGATCGGCCGTTGCGGCGCAGGCGGCGGCGCACAAAGCATGGCGCACCGTTCCACGCCGGCGGCCCAGCCAACGCCGGGGGTTTCTGCACCACCCATCTGGCCGATCAGGCCGTCATACCGGCCACCGGCCATCACCGTGCCTTGGGCGCCGAGCGCATCGGTCGTAAACTCGAACGCCGTGTGACAATAGTAGTCCAGCCCGCGCACCAGCCGGGGATTATGCCGATATTCGACCTCCAGGGCGTCGAGGCCGCTGCACACGGTTTCGAAAAAGGCTTTGCTTTCACCGTTGAGGAAGTCGGAAAACACCGGCGCATCCGCGACCAGACGACGGTCCGACTCGTCCTTTGAGTCAAGGATACGCAGGGGATTCCGCGCCAGCCGGTTGCGGCTATCGTCCGACAGCGCATCCCGATGCGCCTCGAAATAATCCACCAGGGCGGACCGGTAGGCAGTGCGGCTTTCCGCGTCGCCCAGGGTGTTGATTTCCAGGACCACCCGGCCTTCGAGCTGCAACGCTTCCAGTACCGCGGCGCCACAGGCGATGACCTCGATGTCCGCCTGGGGGTCTGGGACTCCGATCAGCTCGATCCCAAACTGGTGAAACTGGCGCAGCCGCCCTTTCTGGGGACGTTCGTGCCGGAACATGGGGCCAGCGTAGAAATACTTGACCGGCGCCTTCTGGGCGAGACCTTCGGAGATAAACGCGCGGGCCACGCCCGCCGTGTTCTCGGGCCGCAGGGTAATCTGGTCGCCACCCTTGGTCTCGAACGTGTACATCTCCTTGGTGACGATGTCCGATGTGTCGCCCAGCGTTCGTTTGAACACTTCCGTGAACTCGAAAACGGGCGTGGCCATGAAGTCGTAGCCGTACCGTTCCGCTGTTGCGCGCGCGATCTCGGTGACGTGCCGGTGGGCGCGCATCGTCTCGGGTAACAGGTCGTGTGTGCCTTTGACCGGCTTCAGATCGGCCATGGCGGTCCTTTTCGTCAGATCGTGTTGCTATTCGGCTGCGTGCGCTTGCGCGGCCGCTTGCGATTTGGCCTGCTCGGCCTCGATCTCGGCGGCCTTCTCTTCCACCAGCCTTACGAGATGGTCGACGATGTTCTTGTCTTTCAACCGGTGGTCCGGCAGGCCGTTGACATAGACCTGGTGGGTGCCGCGGCCACCGCCTGTAAACCCGATGTCCGTTTCTCGTGCCTCGCCCGGCCCGTTCACGACGCAACCGATAACCGAAACAGTAAGCGGCGTCTGGATGTGGGCCAGCCGCTCCTCCAGCACCTTGACCGTGTTGATGACGTCAAACTGCTGTCGGGCGCAGGACGGGCAAGAAATGATATTGACGCCCCGGTGCCGCAGGTTGAGCGCCTTCAGGATGTCGAAACCGGCATGGACCTCTTCCACCGGATCGGCCGAGAGGGACACCCGGATTGTGTCGCCGATACCAGCCCACAGCAGCGAACCCATACCGATCGCCGACTTGACCGTGCCCGTCCGTAATCCGCCGGCCTCGGTGATCCCGAGATGCAGCGGATAGTCGCAAGCGTCGGCAAGTGCCTGGTAGGCAGCGCAGGCCAGGAAGACGTCGGACGCCTTGCAGCTGACCTTGATTTCCGTGAAGTCGTTGTCTTCCAGCAGCCTGATATGGTCCAGCGCGCTTTCGACCATGGCTTCCGGGCAGGGCTCGCCATACCGCTCCAGGAGGTGGCGTTCCAGCGAGCCCGCGTTGACGCCGATGCGAATGGAACAGCCATGGTCTTTCGCGGCGCTGACGACCTCGCGGACACGCTTGTCGCTGCCGATGTTGCCCGGGTTGATCCGCAAGCAGGCAGCGCCGCTTTCTGCCGCCTCGATCGCCCGTTTGTAGTGGAAGTGGATGTCGGCTACGACCGGCACGGTCGCCTGCGCGACAATGTCCTTCAGGGCGGTGGTTGAGTCGGTGTCCGGGCAGCTGACGCGCACGATATCGACGCCGGCCTCTTCCAAGGACCGGATCTGCGCCACCGTCGCAGCCACGTCCGCGGTCACCGTGTTGGTCATCGACTGGACGCTGATAGGCGCATCGCCACCAACCGGAACGTCGCCCACCATGATCTGGCGCGACCGGCGGCGCTGAATATCGCGATAGGGCCGAATGCTCATGGATCAGCCGTTTTCCTGCCTCGAAACTCGCCAGGAATGTGCGCGTGCGGCTGCAAAATAGCAAGCGCGTCGGTCAGAGAGCCGCGTTTACCGGGGCGGCGGCCCGGCTTCAAGTATTGCCCGCCGTTCCGTCCTTAAGGCGGTCCGGATCCAGGGGGACACCCCGCCGGACAGCGCCGACGGGTCCGATGTCGGGAACCGCTTCGCCGTCGACCGAGATCGACAGGCCGCCGGCATTGCCGGTCACCAACGTGAGGCCAAGTCTGTCGGGTACCTGGAAGGAATCGCCCGCTCGCAGTACGCGGGTGAGCAGCAGTTCCCCGTTGTCGGCGCTGACTTCGACCCAGCTGTCGACGCGGGCGGTGATCAGGATCCGGTAGCCGACATTCTCTTGGCCGTAGATCCGTTCGCCTGGCGGCGGTGTCGCGGCTGCAACCTGTGCCGCCGGCGCTGTGGGAGTCGTATCGGCTTCTTCCGTCTCCTCGACCGAACTGCCGTTCTGGGATGCCGACAGATCGACGGTTTCCACAGGCTCATCGCCGTCGTCCGGCAAGGGCTCGACGGAAATGATGCTATCCGGCGCAGCGACGTCCTGGTTGACGATTTCAGGCGCGGCCGACGGCACCAGCGCGCCCGGCTCGGCCGCCTGGGCCTGATCCTCGACCGCTTCCGCAGCTGGCTCCGACTCCGTCGCAACCGGCGTCTCGTCCGGGTCCGCTGACCCCTGCTCGGGCTGGATCTCCGACAGGGCCTGCTGGGCGGCGGCGGCGGCGGTCAGGCCATTGCTGTCGCCGTTGGGCTCTTCGGCGGTCTCGGCCGGCGGGGCTGAGACGGCCGCTTCCATCACCGTTTCCGGCTCGACGGCGGCAGGCGATTCCGTATCGGCAGTTTCCTCCTCGGTGGTCGCCACTTCTTCGTCGGACGACTGGAGGGATTCCTCTGCAGCGGCCTCCGCCTCGGCGACTGTCTCCGCCGTCGCCTCCGCGACGGGCGCGGCCGGCTCATCAACGCTGGCTTCGCGCGAATCGGCCGGCGCGGGAACCGGTTCGCGTTCGGGCAGCGGCCGGCCTGTGGGGACCGGATCGTCCGCCTCGATGGTTTCGCCGTCTGATCCATCCATTTCCAGCGGGCCTTGCTCTTCAGCCAAATCCGCCGGCATGGGCGCTTCGTCGTCGGTCGCCGAATCGGACCCGTCGTCGCCGTCGATGCCAACGAGCTCGGCGAACCGGGCCGGAATCTCGGGAATCAGTTCGGCGATGGGTTTGTCCTGGCTGGAAAGGAACAACCAGCCGCCATAGACGAGGAAAGCCAGCACAACACCCACGAGCAGGATGCCGCCGCTGGGAACCTTGCCTTCCGGCAGCGGTTTGGGAAAGACGAGTTGGGTCTGTTTTTCGACGTTGGCGGTTTCCTGTTTGAACCGCTCAACGGTCTCAACGCTGTTCAGATCGAGATGGTCCGCATAGGCCCGGATGAAGCCGATGGCGTAAGGCGCGCCGGGAAGCTTGTCGTATTCGCTCTGCTCGATCGCCTCGAGATACGCGTAGCGGATCCGCAACATATCCGCGACGTAACGCAAGTCCTGTCCCGCGCGCTCGCGGGCCATCCTCAGTGTCTCACCGACGCTGATCTGTGGAAGAGGATCTGTGCTCATGAGGACAACCTTGCTCTGGGCCGAATAATCAGACCCATCAGGCGTGCACCCGATTCCGTCGAAACGACGGCCATCTTCGAACGGCCGAAATAATAATTGTGTGCAATCGCCATACCCGGATACTTGCGTAATTAGCAGTTAATGGAAAGGAAACGCAACGATTTAACAAAACTGATGAAAGGAGTCTTAACGCCTAAAGCTCGACGCCGTGATCCATGGCGAATCCGCGCAGGCGAGCACGCAGGGAATGGTCGCCGGACTGCAGGAGTGACAGCACGAAGTCCGTGAGATCCGACTCCCTCAAACTGCGCGTCATCATCCGGATTGGGCCGACCGATCCAGGCGACATCGAGAGCGTACGAAAGCCCAATCCTATCAAGGCCATCGCCTCAAGCGGCTGGCCCGCCATCTCGCCGCAGATGCTGACTGGAACGCCGGCCTCGCGGGCCCGCGACGTGATCTGGTGCAGTACGGTCAACATCGGCGCGGATAGCGGGTCGTAGCGCCCATCCAGCCGCGCGTTGCCGCGATCTGCGGCATACAGGAACTGCAACAGATCATTCGATCCGATCGACACGAAATCGGCCTTCCGCAGCAGGAGATCGAGCTGGAACATCAATGCCGGGACCTCCAGCATGGCGCCAACCTCCAGCGCCTCGGGAAGCGTGTCGCCACGCTCTTTGGCCCGCTCCACCTCCACTTCCAGGACCCGCCGGGCCGCGTCGAGTTCCGCCACCTCGGCGACCATCGGGAACATGATCCGCAGCCGCCGCCCGGCTGACGCTCGCACCATCGCCCGCAACTGCTCCCGCAGGACCACCGGGCGATCCAGCGCCACGCGCAACGCCCGCCAACCCATCGCGGGATTGTCTTCGTCGCCGGCTTCGTTGAAATAGGGCAGCAACTTGTCACCGCCCACATCCAACGTCCGGAACACGACGGGTTTGTCGCCGGCCTCATCCAGAATGCGGGCGTATAGCTTGGTCTGCGCATCGACGTCCGGGAACTCGGATCGAACCATGAACGGCACTTCGGTGCGGTAGAGCCCGATTCCCCGCGCACCGGTCGCCTCCAGCTGCGGCATGTCGATCAGGAGGCCCGCATTGAGGTGCAGGCCGATCTCGGTGCCGTCCAGCGTGACCGTCGGCAGGTCCCGCTCCCGGCGGTATTGCTCTCGCCGCTGGGACTGTTCCACCATCGACCGCGCAAACAAGGCCCGGAACTCGGTGGTGGGGCGCACGAAAATCGTGGCGTTGTCTCCGTCGACGACGATCTGGTCCATGGCGTCCACGCGAGAGAACACGCCCTTGACGTGGCCGACCACCGGCAGCTCCAGTGCCCGCGCGACGATCGCCAGATGCGAAGTCGCCGAGCCTTCTTCAAGCACGACGGCCCGGATCCTGTCGGTGTCATAGTCGAGCAGTTCCGCCGGGCCCAGACTGCGGGCGACAAGGACCGCATCATCGGGCAGTTCCACGGTACTCGCGCCGTTGCCGTCCCGGCCGGCCAGGTGCTGGAGGAGACGGTTCGCCAGCTCTTCCAGGTCAAGCAGCCGCTCACGCAAGTAATCGTCTTGTACATGGGCCATACGCGCGCGGGAGTCGTTCTGCACCTTGACCACAGCGGCCTCGGCCGTCAGACCGCCTTGCACAGCCTCCCGCATACGCCGGATCCAGCCCCGGTCCGCGGCGATCATCCGGAAAGTCTGCAGCACCTCCACATGTTCGCCACCGGTCCCGCCGCCGACCTTGTCCAGCATGGCATCGAGCACTCTGTGCATTTCCTCCAGCGCCTCGTCCAGGCGCCGGCCTTCCGCATCCGGGTCCTCGGCGACCATGTTGCGGACCGCAACCTGCTGGCGATGCAAGACCGCCTGGCCCATCGCCAGGCCGCCGCTGAGCTTGACACCCTCCATTCGGAGCGGTTTCAAGGCGATGCCGTCTGACTGTACCTGCTCGGAGCGTTCGACCACTTCGCCGCTGGCCAGCAGTTCCGCCACCACCATGGCCACGGTCTCCAGGGTTTCCTGCTCCTCATCGGCGTAATTGCGTGGGGTCCGGTTCTGGACCACGAGCACGCCCAAGACGCGTCCGGCCCTGAGAACGGGAACGCCAAGGAAAGACTGGAACCGTTCCTCGCCGGTTTCCGGCCGGTAGGCGAACTGTGGGTGTTTGTGCGCTTCGGGAAGCGACAGCGGCCGCAGATAGGCGGCGATGTCGCCGACCAACCCCTCACCGACCCGCAGCCGGGTGCCGTGCACCGCCTCCTTCAACAGACCTTGGGTCGCGAACAGTTCAAGCACATCGCCAGCCCGCTGGACATAAATCGAACAGACCTCGGCCACGAAGTCCCGGGCGATGACCTGAACGATTTTGTCAAGCCGCTCCTGTGCCGTGCCGCCGCCGGCCATGATGTCGCGTAAGCGCCTGAGAAGCTGGCGCGAACCGACCCAGGGGGATGACTCTAGTCTCTGTTCCAATTGGCCTGCCTCCCACAGGCCGGGTCCTGACGCTTGTATGGACGATCAGGCCACGTCCAACCCGTAGGCTGTATGTAGTGAGCGCAATGCAAGCTCTGTATAGTCCTCCGCGATCAAAACACTAATTTTTATCTCAGAGGTAGAAATCACCTGGATATTGATGCCCTTCTCAGCAAGCGTCTTGAACATCTTCTGCGCGACACCGGCGTGGCTTCGCATACCGACGCCGATGACCGAAATCTTGGCAACGTTGGGATCTGACACCAGCCCTTCGTAGCCAATTCCCTCCTTGTTTTCCTCCAGCACCCGTTGCGCACGCTCGATTTCAGCGCGCCCGACGGTGAAGGTCAAATCCGTGTTCTCGCCGTCCGCACTGACGTTCTGAACGATCATATCGACATTGATGGCGTGGTCCGCCAGCGGCCCGAAGATGCGGGCCGCGACGCCCGGCTGATCTGCTACTTTAACGAGAGTAATTTTAGCTTCATCTCTACTATAAGCAATACCGCTGACGACCTGCTGTTCCACGATTTCGTCCTCATCAACAACCAGCGTTCCCGGCTTGTCTTCGAAACTCGACAAGACCTGCAGGCGTACGCCGTGATTCATGGCGATTTCCACCGACCGGGTCTGCAAGACCTTGGCGCCCTGGCTCGCGAGTTCCAGCATTTCCTCGTAGGTGATTCGGTCAAGCTTGCGCGCCGCCCCGACGATGCGCGGATCCGACGTGTAGACGCCGTCGACGTCCGTAAAGATATCGCAGCGGTCGGCCTGCAGCGCCGCCGCCAGGGCGACGGCGGATGTGTCTGAACCGCCACGACCCAGGGTCGTCACGCGGTCGGCCGGCGAAACACCCTGGAACCCGGCGACCACGGCCACTTCGCCCTGTTCGAATCGACGCTTGAGCTCGCCGCCGTCTATCTCCTGGATCCGGGCCTTGCCGTGGACGTCATCGGTCCGGATCGGAATCTGCCATCCCTGCCATGACCGCGCGGAAATCCCGAGTTGCTGCAGGCAAAGCGCCATAAGGCCGGCCGTCACCTGCTCGCCCGAAGAGACGATGGCGTCGTATTCGCGGGTGTCATGGAGCATGCCGGTCTGATCCACATAGCCGACCAGTTGATTGGTCACGCCGGCCATGGCCGAGACAACGACGGCCAAGCTGTGGCCCTCGTCATAGGCCTGCTTGACCCGAAGCGCCGCATTCCGGATGTGCTCGGTGTCGGCGACCGACGTGCCGCCGAATTTCTGGACGATCAGTGCCATCGCCGTTCAGCAATCGAAAAAGGTTGATCCGCGGCGCATTGACTGGCGCGCCTTGCCCCTGCCAGGGCACGTACCCATACTCAAATGGGATGGCCCGTGCAAGACGGCGCCATGACCGAATTTGGTGGACCCGAAGCGGATGGACCGGTTGGCGACATGATGGAGAAACAAACCGCAAGGCCCCTCGACCGGACGGTGGATGCCGACGAGATCCGGAAGTTCGAAGCCATGGCCGAGGAGTGGTGGGACCCGGACGGCCGCTTCAAACCCCTTCACCTGTTCAACCCGGTTCGGCTGGCCTTCATCCGCGATCAGATCTGCGCCCACTTCGGCCGCGATCCTGCCGGCGATACGCCACTGGCAGGGTTGCGGCTCCTGGATATCGGTTGTGGTGGCGGCCTGCTGTGCGAACCGATGGTTCGCCTCGGGGCCCAGGTTACGGGACTGGACGCCACCGAGCGTTCGGTTCATGTGGCCAAGGCCCACGCAGCCAAGATGGGACTGGCCGTCGACTACCGATTCGGCACCGCGGAGTCACTCAGCGAGGCCGGCGAACGATACGACGTGGTGCTCAACATGGAGGTGGTCGAGCATGTTGCCGACATCGATCTGTTCCTGGGGGCCAGCGCAGACCTGGTGTCGCCAGGCGGGCTGATGATTTGCGCCACGCTCAACCGCACGCCGAAAGCCTTCGCGCTCGCTGTCGTCGGCGCGGAGTATGTCCTTGGCTGGCTGCCACGGGGTACCCACGACTGGCGGAAATTCGTCAAACCGGCGGAATTGGCAGCGGCGCTACGGCCGGCTGGCATGCGAGTCCAGGAAATGACGGGTGTGGTCTACAATCCGATCGCCGGTCGGTGGCGGCTGTCGCCCCGTGACCTGGACGTCAACTACATGGCGGTTGCAACCAGAGCCGCCTAGCTGTCGGTATTTTCGATCCAGGGAACGCGGTTGAAGGGAACACCTTCGTCGTTCAGTTCCTGCGCCTCGTCTTCCGTAGCTTTGCCGTAGATCCCTCGCGGCTCGACCTCGCCGTAGTGGATCTTGCGGGCCTCTTCGGCGAAGTTTTCACCCACATTGTCGGCATTGTCTTCGACCTGCTTGCGCAGTTCGACCAGCGCCTCCCGCATCTGTGTCGGCGACGGCCCGTCGGCCGCGGTATCCTTGCGGGTCCGGCTGGACGCGATGTTCGGCGCCATAAGCGCCTTTTCGATTTTGCGGTCGCCGCAGGTCGGGCATTCGACCTGACGCCGCCTGGCCTGGTCTTCATAGGCCGACGAGTCGGGAAACCATGCCTCGAAGTGGTGGTCGTTCTTGCAGCGAAGATTGAACGATATCATGCGGTTGTTTTATCACAGTTTGGGTGCGTTGGCACAATCCAGCTTGCTTTGCCTTCCTTTAACAGGCTCTAAATGGCGTCGAAAATGTGATTCCTCAAGGGGTTCGTGCAATTGAGCCGGTGGCAATGTCTATAACCAATCCGCATGCCAGCCTGACCACGCCGTCAGCGTGGGTAAAACGACACCTGTCCCGGACGCCTGAGGGCGGCGCGGTCTTGGACCTCGCTTGCGGCGGTGGTCGACACGGACGATTGTTTCTTTCCCGAGGCCATCCCGTCACGTTCGCCGATATCGACATTTCCGGCGTCAGCGACCTGGCCGGCATCGACAGCGCTACCCTCATGGAAACCGACCTGGAAACGGACGCCGGCTGGACATTGGGCGATACGCGCTATGCGGCCGTCGTGGTGACCAACTACCTGTGGCGGCCGATTCTGGCGAACGTCGTGGCCTCGGTCGCGCCGGGCGGAGTGCTGATTTACGAGACTTTCGCGGTGGGGAACGAGGCCTACGGCATGCCGAAAAAGCCGGACTTCCTGCTGCGGCCGAACGAGCTCCTGCGTGCGGTGCTGGATGACCTGACGGTGCACGCCTACGAGCATGGTTATCAGGCCAAACCCAGGCCGTCCGTCATCCAGCGGATCGCCGCCGTACGGGACTAGTGTTTGGCAATGCCGTTCGAATTTTCACGGGACGGCTTCCTGTTCAGCGACGACCGGGATCGGCTGCAAATCGATGTCATCCACGGATTCCTGAAAACCGCCTACTGGTGCACCGGGATCTCCCGCGCCCGGGTGATGCGCGCCGTCGACAATTCGCTTTGCGGTGGGTTGTATGCGGCGGACGGCACGCAGGTCGGTTTCGGCCGGGTGATCACGGACCGTGCCCTGTTCGCCTATTTGATGGACGTGTTCATTCTGGAACCCTGGCGCGGCCGCGGCCTGTCGCGACAACTGTTGAATGGCCTGTTCGATCACCCGGAACTCCAGAATCTGAAACGCTGGATGCTGATCTCCCGCGAAGCGCAGAGCCTTTACGAGAAGTACGGTTTCGAGCGCGTGCCGGGATCGGACCGCATCATGCACCGGTCCGATCCGGAGGTTTTTGCCAGGCTGAAGGCGGAAGGTCGGGACTGACCCCTACTCGCCGGCTTCGGCAAGCCTCACCGGTTGCGGCTTGTCATAGGGCCGGTCGTGCCGCAGGGACGGCACCATGCCACGCGCCTGGGCCGCCTTGGCAAGATCGATGTCGGCCATGATGACGCCCGGCGCCTCGCCGCCGTCGGCCAGCACTTCGCCCCACGGGGCGACGATCAGGGAATGGCCGAATGTCTGCCGACCGTCATCGTGATCGCCGCACTGCGCCGGCGCCATCACAAAACAGCCGTTTTCAATCGCTCGGGCCCGGATCAGCGTGTGCCAGTGCGCCTGGCCAGTCTTTCGGGTAAAGGCCGCAGGAACCGCGATCAGCTCGGCGCCCGCCTGGGCCAGCGCACGGTAGAGGTGCGCGAAACGCACGTCGTAACAGATCGACAGGCCGTACCGGCACCAGGGCGTATCGGCAACGACCGCCTTCTCGCCAGGCCGGAACCCTTCGGACTCCCGATAGCTCTCGCCACCGGCCAGATCCACATCGAACATGTGGATCTTGTCGTACCGAACGACGATTTCTCCGGACGAGTCGATGAGGAACGAACGGTTTGCGAAACGGGTATCATCCTCCAGCTTGACGACCAGCGATCCCACATGCAGCCAGATCCCCAGCTCGCGCGCCAGGTCACGGTATGCCGCGAGCGCGGGTTCGCTGGCCTCCGGATGCGCCTCGGCCAAGGCCGGCTGGCGCTTGACTTGCATCAGATTGACCACCTCGGGCAATCCGACCAACTGCGCGCCGCGTTCCGCTGCTTCTCGGATCAGCGTCTCGGAAAAAGCGATATTGTCGGCAATTCGAGTGGTCGAGGTCAGCTGTACGCAAGCAATGCGAAGATCGGTCATGTCGTGGCACTCCCCAGGAGGGCGTCAAGCTTACCAGCCTTGTCCAGGCCCACAAGCTCGTCGCAACCGCCCACATGCTCACCATCGATAAAGATCTGGGGCACCGTGGTCTTGCCGCCCGAACGTTGCAGCATCTCTTCCTTCCGGCCCGGCTCCGTCCAGATGTTGTACTCGGTGTAGGTCACACCTTTCCCGTCCAGCAAGCGCTTGGCGTAGTGGCAGAACCCGCACATGGGTCGGGCGTACACTTCGATTTCAGCCATCAAACTTTTCCCGATTTCCTGACGCCGGGACGCTGCCGCAGCGTAGAGCAGCAAGGGATATAGGCAATCGCAGCGGGCTTGACCAGCCGTCGGGCTCACACCTCGATCCGGCGCGGGCGGACGACGCGGGCGACGGTGAGTACATCTACGGCGGCGGCCCCGCCCTGCCGCAGGGTCCGGGCGCAACTCTCCACCGTGGCGCCGGTCGTCAGGACGTCATCGACGAGCAGGATGCGGCAGCCGGCGATCCGGGGGCGCCAGCGGTCCGAAACGGCGAACGCGCCCTGCATGTTGCGCCGACGTGCGGAAGCGGACAGCCGACCCTGGGTCGGCGTGTGGCGGCGACGCACCAGTAGATCGGGTGCGAAGGAGACCCGCGCCTCTTGTGACAGCGCACGCGACAGCATGGCCGCCTGATTATAACGCCGTTGGAGCAGCCGCCAGCGATGCAACGGAACCGGTACCAGCAGATCGGCCGCTGCGATGAGCTCGCCCCCGGCCCGAGCGAGCCAACGGGCAAAGGCCGGCGCCAGATCGGTTCTGTCGGCATGTTTGAAGTCGATCAGAAGACGACGGCTCACATCGTCGTAGACCAGGGCGGCCCGCGCCCGATCGTAGCCCGGCGCGGCCGCGATGCACCCGCCGCAACGGGCATCAGGCGCGGGCGTGGTTTCCATCGGCACGCCGCAGCAGGAACAAACGGGCGCCGATACAAAGGTGAGACCGCTCCAGCATCCGGCACACAAGCTTGCCGTGGCGCCGATGGTGTCGCCGCAGGCCAAGCACCGCGGCGGCAACGCCGCACCCACGAGAAGCTGCAGTCCGGCAATGACCGGATCGGCGACGGATGCTCGTATCATTCGGGGAAATCCGGGAACTGAAGCGTGTTGTCCTGCCGAATCTGTTCGATCAGACCGACTTCCCATGTCAGATAATCGCGCATGGCGGACTCAACACCCTCTTCGCGGTCGTACGGCCGGTGATAGACATCCACCGGCTCGCACAGGGCACCGGAGAACCCCTTGTCCAGCGGCCGGCCCGCGGCCTGCCAAACAGCCGTGCCGCCCCCCAAGACAGAAACCGGCCGTGCCGTGTGCCCCTCGATGTCGCGCGCGGCAAGCACGGACAGACGGCCGTCGGGACAAGTCAGAACCAACGGATGGTCTCCGTCGATACCCTGCAGAACGTCGGCCAGCTGCGACCTTATCGCCCACCGGGCACCGGGAATATGGCCCTGCCTGTACTGTAGCGAAGAAGCCAAATCGATCACCGTCCTCGACGTCAGCCGATCGAGGGCCTCGAGGTCGATCGATCGCTCCGCGGACAGCGGGAACGCCGCTGCGGAATCGGGCGCGCCGGCCTCCAGAGGCAACGCCGACAGATCGTCATCCAGGACGTAGACATACCGCCAGCCCATCTGCACCAGCCAGCTTGCCGTCATGCGCGCGCGGGTGCCGGTATCGTCGACCAATACCAGACGCGCGTTCCGGGTGGCGACGTAACGATCGGTTGCCTGCACCAGTTGCCCGCCCTGCGCATTGACCGAGCCCGGTACGTGCCCGGCGGCAAACTCCTCGGGCTGCCGCACATCCAGGAGATAGAGCGTGCGCCGGTCTGACTCCTCGCGCCATGCCTCCACCTGCGACCAGGAAACGCCGGTCACGCCAAATCGTTCGGCGACTCTGTCGGCCGCGGCGCGGCCCCAACGCGCGGCCAGAGCCGACGGCGGTTTATCCTGACCGCGGCGGTCGGCCCCACGTTCCAGTGTCAGGCCGGCCAGATGCCAACCCATGGTGCCGTTCTCCAGCGCCACGACGTCATTTTCCAGCCCGGCATTGATGAGCGACTGCGCCCCGATAATGGAGCGGGTGCGGCCCGCGCAGTTGACGACCACCAGCGTGTCTGGCGCCGGCGCGATGTCCTTGATCCGGTGCACCAGTTCCGCGCCCGGCAAGTCGATCCCGCCGGGGATGTTCATCGCCCGGTATTCGTCGAAGGGGCGCGAGTCCACAATGACCATCGACCGCCCGGATTCGGCCGCCGCCGCCACCGCCCGGGGCGCCAACCGCGGCGTCCCGAAATGGTGCTCAACATACTCACCGAAGGCTTTCGACGGCACGTTGATGCCCGTGAACAGCTGGTAGCCAGCAGCCGCCCAGGCCGCCGTGCCGCCCTCCAGAATTGCGACGTCGGTATAGCCGCGGCCGGCCAGAACGGATTGCGCACGCTCAGCCAGCCCTTCGCCGCCACCGTCGCAAAGAACGACCGGCGCCGACCGGCGCGGGATGCGGTCGCCAATGTCCAGCTCCAGACGAGACAAGGGCGCATTGGCCGCAACCAGAATATGGCCCGAGCCGAAGTGCCCCTCCTCGCGTACATCGATCAAGGCGATCTCGTCTTCGCCGCTCAGGGCTTGATGCAGCGCCGTCGGATCCATCATCGGGCATCCGGATGCGGTTCGTAGACGCGGCAGGTACCTGCCTCAAGGTCGAACATCAGGCGCTCGGTAAGGCGGTTGATCGCCAATCCATACATATGCAGGTGATACTTGACGTCGTCGCCGCGCATATGAACCGAGTGAATGTCTTCAGGCAAAAGGCAGACGCCGCGGCCGGGCTCGACCATGACCTCGCCGGTCTTGTGCAGGCTGGCCTTGCCTGCCCCGGAACTCTCGTCGTCGCGGGCATAGAACCGGTTGATCTCCTTACCACGTACACCAACGACGACCGCCCAGGTCGTATGGTTATGGGGCGGCGTGTCTGTATCGGCATCGCCCCGGTTGAGATAGAGCGCGAAACGGCCGTCGTCGTCTTCCGAAAGGTTAAACAGGCGGTCACCGCGGCCGTCCGCCGGCCCCGGGAATTCGCTCTCGGGGAACAGCTCCGTCCGGGCCGCCAGGGCCAGCAACTCGCTCCGGATAGCCGCCAGGCTGTTGCGGCTGACACCCTGTTCCGTTTCGATGGCGCGAATGCGATCGACGGTTCGGGTGATGGCCTGTTCGCGTTCTTCGGCGAGGGACATGAACCTGCCTCCTGTTATTTGACAATGGGCGATCCAGAGCCAGAATTCGGTAGAATCAAGGTGGATTGCCTGCGGCCCTGCGCCGCCGCATAGTGGCCCGCAATGACGGACCCGGTAAGCATTTTTGACCGCCGCGCGGTCAGGCGCAATCGCGACCGCGCCGCCCGCTCTTTCGGCGACCACGACTTCCTGATGCGGGAGGTGGGCGAACGGCTCGCCGACCGGCTGCTGGACGTCAAACGCGCTTTTTCCGCAGTGCTGGATCTGGGTTGCCACGACGGCACATTTGCCCGGCTGATCGGCGACAGAGGCGGGATCGAAACCCTGGTGCAATGCGATCTGTCGCCCGCCATGGCGGCTCGGACGCCGGGGCTGGTGATTTGCGGCGACGAGGAAGCGCTGCCGGTTCGAGACGACGCGTTCGACCTGGTGGTCAGCAATCTGTCGCTGCACTGGGTCAACGACCTGCCGGGCGCGCTCGTCCAGATCAACCGCGCCCTTAAGCCGGACGGCCTGTTTCTGGCTGCCATGCTGGGCGGCGAGACGCTGAAGCAGCTGCGACGCAGTCTGATGGACGCCGAACTTGAAGCGCGCGGCGGCGTTTCACCCCGGGTATCGCCATTCGCCGACGTCCGTGACCTGGGCGGCCTTCTCCAGCGGGCCGGATTCGCCCTTCCCGTCGTGGACAGCGATACGGTGACGGTCACGTACGAAAACGCACTCCGGTTGATGGCGGACCTGCGCGGGATGGGCGAGGTCAATGCGGTCGATGCCCGGCCCCGGGCCTTCACGGGCCGTTCCATATTGTATCGGGCGGCCCAGATCTATCAGTCGCGCCACGCCGACAACGACGGCCGTATCGAAGCCACGTTCCAGGTCTTGTTCCTGCATGGCTGGGTCCCTCATCCCGACCAGCAGAAAGCGCTGCGGCCCGGCAGCGCCCAGACCAGGCTTGCCACAGCCCTGGGCACGGAAGAGCGGCCCGCCGGCGACAAATCGGCGCCGCAATGAGCGGTTTGGCTTTGTGGGCGGGCGCGGGATCGGATAAGTCAGTCAGGCAGCTTGAGGCGGAGGCACAATGACAGGCGCGGCTCCAGTTCGGATCCCGGTGATGGCGACGCTGCTGCTGGCCTTCCGCTTCGTATGGGGGGACCGGCAGAGTTTCTGGTACACGGCTTTCCTGCCGGTACTCGTGCTGGCAGCGCTGGACGTGGCCCTGGTGGCGACGATGGTCGAAACACCAGAGGGGCCGCGTCCTTGGTTCCTGGTCCAGGTGCTGTCGATGGTCGCGAATCTGCTGCTGGAAACGATGTTTGCGGTGGCCTGGCACCGCCGGTGGCTGGTCCCGGACGAAAACGTTACCTACGGAACGGCCTTGAAGTGGGACAGCCGAAAAAGCCGCTTCCTGATGCGATTGGTTGGTATCTTCCTCTGCGTGTTTGCGGTCGCCCTGCCGCTGTCGATGATCATGGGCGCGATGGGTTTCGGCGTTCGGCCCGACGCCGCTCCGCGGCCGGAGGACCTGATCGCGGCGCTAATCCTGATGGCGGTGAGCATCGTCATCGTTGCACGGCTGTATGTGCTCTTGCCCGCCGCAGCCGTCGACGACCAACTCACTTTCGTGCAGGCCTGGCAACTGACGCGGCGCAACACCTGGCGGATGATCCTGGTTGTCGTCGTCCCGGCTGCGTTGTTGATGCTGTGCGTCCTGATCGTGCACCTGGTGCTGGAGGCCGTTTTCGGAGCGGTCGGGCTCAGTCAATCGTTGGTCGCGACCTTCGTCCTGGGCTTCCTCGTCTACACGACCGGGTTCTTTTTCATCGCTGTCGGCGTGTCGGCCCTATCGATCGCTTACCAGCACCTCAAGGAGGTGCATGGCGCAGGCGCGTTACAGGAGATCCCGGAGCAGCGCGACTAGAGGTGCGTCGGCCGGTGGCATGGGAAAGTCCCTCAGCCCGGTCGGCCGCACCCATTTGACCTCCTGGCCTTCCTTGGGTGTCGGTATGCCCTGCCAGACGCGGCAGACGAACAACGGCATCAACAGATGGAAGTCGTCATAGTCATGGCTGGCAAACGCAAATGGCGCCAGGCAGCTTTCTCTGGTGTCGATACCCAGCTCTTCCTGCAATTCGCGGACGAGCGCCGCTTCGGGGGTTTCGCCCTCATGGACCTTGCCACCGGGGAATTCCCACAGACCCGCCATATGTTTGCCTTCCGGCCGTTTCGCGATCAACACGCGCCCGTCGACATCGACCAGCGCCACCGCCACGACCAGTTTGATGACACTCGCCGAGCCCGACCGGTCATCGGCTTGCCAGCAACCGCTATCCATTCGTTGGCCTCTTTCGAGTAATCAATGCGGGGGCGGTCATTCAGCTGCGGTAGTCGGCATTGATGGCGATATAACCGTGGGTGAGATCGCAGGTCCACACCCGTGCCCGGCCCCGGCCGACACCCACATGAACGGCGACGTCGATCTCCCGTCCCTTCATGTGGCGGGCGACCGGCGCCTCGTCATAGTCCGGAACCCGCTCGCCGGCCCTGGCGATGGTGACGCCGCCGATGGCAATGTCGAGCCTGTCGCGGTTGGCCTTCTCGCCGGCCTTGCCGACTGCCATGACGATGCGGCCCCAATTGGCGTCCTCGCCGGCGATCGCCGTCTTGACCAGCGGCGAGTTGGCCACCGACAGGCCGATCCGGCGCGCCGCCTGGGTAGACTCCGCACCGGTGACGTCGATCGTCACGAACTTGCTGGCGCCCTCGCCGTCCCTTACGACCTGCAAGGCAAGGTCTCGGAGGACATGCTCGAGCGCTTCCCGGAACCCGGCCAACGCGGGATCGGAAGGACCGTCCGGTGCCCGGTTGCGGGCCTTGCCCGTGGCGGCCAGCAGCACGGTATCGCTGGTGGAGGTATCGCCATCCACAGTCACGCAATTGAAGGTTCGGTCCACCGCGCGGCGCAACAGCCTCTGGAGTACCGGCTGCGGCAAGCGAGCATCGGTAAAGACGAAACTCAGCATCGTGGCCATGTCCGGCGCGATCATGCCGGACCCTTTTGCGATGCCCGAGATCGTCACTGCCTTGCCGGAAATCTCGCAGCTGGCCGACGCCCCCTTGGCGTAAGTGTCGGTCGTCATGATGGCCGCAGCGGCATCCTTCCAGGCATTGGGACGCAGGCGTTTCACCAGGCGCGGCAGCACGGCCGTGATCCGATCGGCCGACATCTTCTCGCCGATCACCCCGGTCGAGGCGACGAAGACCTCGGCCGGCCGGCATCCCAGCGCATCCACCACGCCATCGACGGTGTGTACCACCGCGTCAAGCCCGTCGCGGCCCGTGAATGCATTGGCATTGCCGGAATTGACGATGATCGCCCGCGCCTTGCCGCCACGCAGGTGCTTGCGGCACCACTCCACCGGGGCCGACGCCGTCTTGGATTTTGTGAAGACGCCCGCCAACGCGCTACCGGGCTCCAGAGTCGCAAGGAACAGGTCCTTGCGCCCCTTATATTTCACGCCGCACGACGCACCGCCGAGCAGAACGCCCGACACCGCAGGCAGCGCCGGGAACCGCTTAGGTGCAAACGGTGACCGCTCCCCCATTGCCGGTCGCTGAACCGTGGAGGGCCTATTCGGTGGTGGCAGGCTGTTCCGCCCCGGCCCCAGCCGGCGCGGGCGCCTCTTCGGCGATCGGATTGCCCTCGAAGTCAAACCGCTGAACCTCGGCCTTCGCGATCCGGCTCTCGAAGAGTTCCGAAACGATCTGCTGCCGCAGTTGGCTGGTCAACTGACCACGCAATTCCTCCAGTGACGGCGGTTCGGAAACGCGGCGGTCCTCGACCTTGATGATATGCCAGCCGAACTGGGTCTTGACCGGCGTTGAGGAGACCTCGCCCACGGCAAGGGCGTCGGCGGCATCCTGGAATTCCTTCACCATGGCGCCCTGGCCGAAATAGCCGAGATCGCCGCCTTGCGCGGCGGACGGCCCGGTGGAGTACTCGCGCGCCAACTCGGCGAAGTCGCCACCGCCTTGTGCCATGGCCAGCAGTTCGTTGGCCCGTTCCTCGGTTTCTACCAGGATGTGGCGTGCTCGCGTCTCTTCCGCCGGCGGGTTCGCCTGTTTGTATTCCTCGTATGCTGCCATCAGCCGTTCTTCTGTCACCGATTCCTCAACCAGACGCGTCATGTAGATTTGTCGAATGATCACGTCTTGGATTCGGTCGAGTTCCTGCATGACCTCCGGGTCGCTGGCGAGGCCCTGAGCCCGACCCTCCTCAGCAAGCAGCTTGAAAGCGATCAGCTGGTTGACGAGCCGCTCGTAGAGAAACCCAATGCCATACTGCTGGAATTGCGGGGGTACCTGCTGAAACAGCTCCTGAACCTCGCTGCGGTAGATCGGGTCGCCGTTGACCATGGCGACGACGATGTCTGCAGGAGCCTCTTCGCCGGCGCTCTCCGTCTGCGCCTGTACAGGGGCATGCGACGCCACCAAGGTGACAATGCATGCCAGCCCCCACGCAGGGGCAGAGCGGATGAAACGGGTCAGCATTCTGGATTTCCTTATGCGAAATGAGGCATGGGAGGACGCGTTTTCGGCTCCGCATCGTCCCTGAGCCGGCATAAAACACAGGAAACCGCGTCAACACAAGCACAGCCTGGACACGAATGCGACATCGGGCGGCGCCCGCCACGGTCCATCGGGCGCTCCGGATCAGGAACGCCGAGCCGGCAGAGCGGGCGGAAGACGGCCGACCCGAGCCTCCGCCGATTTGGCGGGTACCCGTCCAAAGGCCCGAAAATAGCCGGATTCCATGTCGTTGACAGGCGCAGTCCGACCGCTTATCTCACTGTGGCGCGTCGCCCGGCGGGAAGTGGCCGGGCGCGCCTTGTCGCGGCATCAATCGAGAATTCCATGATCACCGGATTGCTTAAAGGCGTATTCGGCTCCGTCAACGATCGCATTATCCGGAGCCTGCAGAAAAAGGTTGATGCGATCAATGCGCTGGAAGGCGAGACCGAGGCGCTCAGCGATGAGGCGCTGCTGGCCAAAACCGACGAATTCCGACGCCGTGTCGAAGAGGGGGAGAGCCTCGAGGACCTGTTGATCGAAGCGTTCGCCGTTGTCCGGGAGGCCTCAAAGCGGACTCTGGGTCAGCGGCATTTTGACGTACAGCTGATCGGCGGCATGGTCCTGCATCAGGGTCAGATATCCGAGATGAAGACGGGCGAGGGCAAGACCCTGGTCGCGACCCTGCCTGTCTATCTCAACGCCCTTTCCGGCAAGGGTGTACATGTAGTGACCGTGAACGACTACCTCGCGCGGCGCGATGCGGAATGGATGGGAAGCATTTACAGCTTTCTCGGCCTTTCCGTCGGGATCATCGTGCACGGCCTGGGTGAAGAGGAACGTCGCGCGGCCTATGCCTGCGACGTGACATACGGTACCAACAACGAATTCGGTTTCGATTACCTTCGCGACAACCTCAAGTTCCGGCTCGAGGACATGGCGCAGCGGGACTTCAACTTTGCCATCGTCGACGAGGTCGACTCGATCCTGATCGACGAGGCGCGCACGCCGTTGATTATCTCGGGCCCCAGCGACGACTCCTCGGAACTCTACAACCGGATCAACACCCTGATCCCGAAGCTTGGCGACGGGGACTACGAGAAGGATGAAAAGCAGCGGGCGGTATCGCTGACCGACGCGGGTACGGAACGCGTCGAAGAAATGCTGCGGGAAACCGGCTTACTGAGCGAAGGTACTCTCTACGAGCTGCAGAATGTCTCGCTCGTGCACCATGTGAACCAGGCCCTGAAGGCCCACACCCTCTTTACCCGTGACGTCGACTACATCGTCAAGGACAACAAGATCGTCATCATCGACGAGTTCACCGGCCGCATGATGGAGGGCCGTCGGTTCTCGGAGGGGCTGCACCAAGCCCTTGAAGCCAAGGAACATGTAGAGGTGCAGCGCGAAAATCAGACACTCGCCTCAATCACCTTCCAGAACTATTTTCGCATGTATCCGAAGCTGGCCGGCATGACAGGCACGGCCATGACCGAGGCTGCCGAGTTCGCTGAAATCTACGGTCTGGAAGTTGTCGAGATCCCGACCAATAAGCAGATGATCCGGGTCGACAACGACGACGAGGTCTATCGCACTGCCAAGGAGCGCGATGCCGCGGTGCTGACGCAGATCGAGGAATGCGTGAAACGGCAGCAGCCGATCCTCGTGGGTACAGTTTCGATCGAAAAGAACGAGGCGCTTTCCGACCTACTGAAGAAGAAGCGTATCAAGCACGAGCTGCTGAACGCGCGACAGCACGAACGCGAGGCCTACATCATCGCCGAAGCCGGCGCGCCGGGCGCCGTCACGATCGCCACCAACATGGCCGGACGCGGCACCGACATCCAGCTCGGCGGCAACTTGGAGATGCGGCTTGCGCGCGAGCTGGACGGTCTGACGGACGAGGCCGTGAAGGAAAAGAAACGGGCCGAGATCGAGGCGGACATCGCGGCAAAACGGGAAACCGTACTCGAGGCTGGCGGACTCTACATCGTCGGCACCCAGCGACACGAAAGCCGGCGGATCGACAATCAGCTGCGCGGCCGGTCGGGTCGTCAGGGCGACCCGGGCGGCTCAAAGTTCTTCGTCAGCTTGGAAGACGATCTGATGCGGATCTTCGGATCCGAGCGCATGGACGGCATGCTGCGCAAGCTTGGCCTGGAAGAGGGCGAAGCCATCGTTCATCCCTGGGTGAACAAGGCGCTGGAAAAAGCGCAACAGAAGGTCGAGGCCCGCAACTTCGAGATCCGAAAACAGGTCCTGAAATACGATGACGTGATGAATGACCAGCGAAAGGTCATCTTCGAACAGCGCAAAGAGCTGATGCGGGCCGAGGAAGTTTCCCAGGCCATTGCCGACATGCGGCACGAGGTGATCGACAATCTGGTCGCCCAGTGCATGCCGGAAAAGGCATTGCCGGACCAATGGAACCTGGATGGGCTGCACGAGGAATGCCGGCGCCTGTTCGGGCTCGACGTTCCCGTACAGGACTGGGCCAAGGAAGAGGGCATCGCCGATCGCGAAATCCACGAGCGCATCACTGACGCCGTGGACCGCAAGCTCGCAGCGAAAGCCGCCGACCACGGACCGGAAGTCATGCGGATGGCGGAAAAGAGCCTGCTGCTGCAGCTGCTGGACCATTCATGGAAGGAACATCTTCAACAACTCGACCATCTGCGTCAGGGAATCGCCTTGCGATCCTATGCCCAACGCGACCCCCTGAACGAATACAAGCAGGAAGCGTTTGCGCTGTTTGAGGCCATGCTGTCCAGCCTGAGAGAGCAGGTTACCCAGATGCTGTGCCATCTGGAACTGCGGGTGCAGACTGAAGCGGAGGCGATGGTCCCTGCAGCAAGCCGCGAGATGGTCGAGACGCACGAGGAAGCGACGGCGCTGGCCACAGGAACCGACGGAGCCCCCGCCCGCGCCCCGGCCCCGGCTCCCGCTCCTGTCCGGACCAGGGCGGCGGCCGTTGCCATCGACCCCAACAATCCGGCCACGTGGGGCAAGGTGCCGCGGAACGCCATGTGTCCGTGCGGATCCGGCAAAAAATACAAACACTGTCACGGTAGTCTCTAACCGCGCCCAAGCGACGCAACCCAGATCGGGTCTATGACGCCGCAGCGACCATGAAGTCGTTGTGGTCCAGCACGGTCTTGCCGTCCGTGTTGACGGAATAGAGGCCCGCATCCTCGGCCTTGGCCGATTGGAAGGCATGGCATGCCACCAGGCGCTCCACCTTGCCCTGTCCAAAAGGCAGCGACAGCCGATGGGCCAGCATCAGACGGCGGTTCGGCAGCCGGAGTTTGCCGTATGAATAGACCGGTAAACGCCGGGAGATTACCGCGGCGTACATCGACGTCAGATAGGCAAGCAGATCGCCGGAAGTAAACTCGTCGAGATACCTACCCGAGACATTCGTCCCGAACTCGCGATCGAGTTCGGTGCCGGTGAGACGGACGCGGATACGGCCATCCTTGTCGGGCGGCTCAAGGACGGCAATGTGGGGCAGGATCGATCGAGGTATGCGCGTTGGGTCGACCGCCGCGGCCGGCGGCAATGCGCCGTTGGCGCACTGGTCTCGCCACCAGGCCAACATCTCGGCCAGGACCGGTTCTTTGACGGCACTTCCTTCAATCCTCTGCACGGAACCCTCGGTCGCGGCAGCGCTCCTTCTTCGCGACCCCGGGGGCAGCGAACTGGCTGTGACCTTGGATTTCCGGAGGTCGCGGAGGACCGTGCCATCCGCTTCATCAGTATATGCTTTAGGAGTGAAATATTAAAGATTGTATAAAGCGTCATTTCTATGGCGCTCGGTTGTGCCTTGGGACAAATCGCTCCGTTGCGGCGCCGTAGTTTCAGCCAAAAGCAAACCGGCGCCGGATCGTACGATCCGACGCCGGCCAAAACGAACCTTGGTAAAACCGGCCTAGTGTTCGACCTTGGACCAGACCCGGCGTTTTACGGCGATCAGAAGGCCGAGAAACACGAACAAGAAGATCATCACCGTGACCCCCATTTGTTTGCGCTCCTCTAGCGTCGGTTCCGAAGCCCAGGCCAGAAACGTCGTCACGTCGCTCGCCATCTGCGAGATCGTCGCCGGCGTCCCGTCCGCGTATTCGACGCCGTCCTCGTACAGCGGCGCGGCCATGGCGATCTGGTTGCCGCCGAAATAGGTGTTGTAATTCATGCCCTCCTGGACCTCGATATCGTCCGGCACGTCCTCGCTGTAACCGGTGAGCAGCGCATAAAGGTAGTTCGCGCCATTCGGCCGGGCCTTGACCATCAGGCTCAAATCTGGCGGCAAAGCGCCGTTATTGGCGAAACGGGCCGCGTTGTCATTGGGGAACGGGCTGACGAAGCGGTCGGCCGGAATCGCCGCCCGCGTGAACATCTCGCCTTCATCGTCGGGCCCGTCCTCGACCTCGAATTCCGCGGCCAGTTCCTTGATTTCGTCCTCCGAATAGCCAAGCGCCGACAGATTGCGATAGGCCACCAGGCGCAGGCCATGACAGCTCGCGCAGACCTCAAGATAAACCTGCAAACCCCGCTGGGCCGCGGCCATATCATAGCTGCCGAACGGCCCTTCCCATGACCAGTCCTGCGACGGCGGCGGCGCCGCGCCGCCGGCGGCCTCAGACGGCTGCGCCGCAACGATGGAGCCGGCCAGGAATACGGCCGCTATCCCGGCCTTTGCGAATACGTTCCCCATCACGACTTCTCCATGGTGGCCGCCGCGCTGGCCGCTCCTCCGCCGCCCTTGAGCACCGGCTCGGAGATACTGTTGGGCCGGGGTTTCGGCGTCTCGAGCCAGCCACAGAGCGGCGTTACCACAATCAGATGCACGAAGTACCAGGCCGTCGCGATCTGTGCCGTAATGAGAAAGGCACCTTCGGCCGGCTTGGCGCCGACATAGCCGAGCACTACCGTATCGATCGCGAAGATGAGCACGAACCACTTGTAGATCGGCCGGTACTTGCAGCTCCTGACCTTGGACGTATCGAGCCAGGGCAGGAACATCAGCAGGATGATCGATCCGAACATCAGGATCACGCCGCCAAGCTTGGCCGGGATGATCCACATGAAGTCCACCGTGACGGAACGAAGGATCGCGTAGAAGGGCAGGAAGTACCATTCAGGCACGATGTGTTCCGGCGTCGAAAGGGGATTGGCCGGAATGTAGTTGTCCGGGTGGCCGAGATAGTCCGGCGCGAAAAAGACGAAGAAAGCGTAGACCAGCAGGAAAGCGCCAAGCCCGATCGCATCTTTTGAGGTGACATAAGGATGGAACGGCAGCGTGTCCTGCGGCCCCTTGGGTTCGACGCCGTCTGGATTGTTCGAGCCGACCACGTGCAAGGCAATCACATGCAGCGCCACGACCGCGAAAATCACGAACGGCAGCAGGTAATGCAACGAGAAGAAGCGGTTTAGGGTCGGATTCTCGACTGAATAGCCGCCCCACAGCCAGGTCACGATGGAGTCGCCGACCAATGGTATGGCGGAGAACAGGTTGGTGATCACGGTCACGGCCCAGAAGCTCATCTGGCCCCAGGGCAGCACGTAGCCCATGAAGGCCGTCGCCATCATGAGCAGCAGGATCACCACGCCGAGAATCCACAACAGTTCCCGCGGTTCCTTGTAGGACCCGTAATACAGCCCTCGGAAAATGTGGATATAAACGACCAGGAAGAACATCGACCCGCCGTTCATATGGATATAACGGATCAGCCAACCGTAATTAACGTCGCGCATGATCCGTTCGATGCTGTCGAAGGCGTAGTCCACATGCGGGGTGTACTGCATCGCCAGCATGATGCCGGTGACGATCATGACGATCAGCACGATGGAGGCGAGCCCGCCGAAACTCCAGAAGTAGTTCACGTTCCGGGGCATCGGGAACTGGTTGTATTCCTTGTCCAGATACGTGAAGACCGGTAGCCGCCGGTCGATCCAGCGGATGACAGGATTGGTGAACTCGGGTGCTGAACCGTGTCCGCTCATCAGATTGCTCCTTATCCGATCTTCACCGTGGTCTCATCGAGGAACTCGTAAGGCGGAATCTCGAGGTTGACGGGCGCTGGGCCCTTTCGGATCCGGCCGGACGTGTCGTAGTGCGACCCATGACAGGGGCAGAACCAACCGCCGAACTCACCTTTCGCTTCGCCCAACTTCTGGCCTTTGGGAACACAACCAAGATGTGTGCAGATGCCCACCACGACCAGCCATTGCGGCTCTTTGACACGTGCCTCGTCTTTTTGAGGATCCGGAAGACTGGCCACATCGTCCGCCTCGGCCGTTTCGATTTCTTCCGCCGTTCGGTTGCTGATGAAGATCGGCTTGCCCCGCCAGACCACGGTGATCCGCTGACCCTCTTCGATCGGGCTAAGGTCCACCTCGGTCGACGCCAGCGCGAGCACATCGGCCGACGGATTCATGCTGTGGATGAGGGGCCACACGAACGCGCCGGTGCCGACGACACCAGCGGCAATGGTGACCATTGTCAGAAAATCACGTTTGCCCTCGTCCTCAGCGGATTCGGGGGGCGTGCTGGTTTCAGCCATGCTCGTCCTCTCGCTTTACTTGATCAGGGCTGGACGGTGGACGCATGTCCCGGACGCGCCTGCTTATAAAGAATATCCCAGGTGCTTGTCAGCCCAAACGAGGTCTGCGACATCAAACCGCATAGTATCACAACAGCCGGTTCCCGGGGCGGACTCCCGCAATGGCGAACCAGGAAATCGGCACCATATTGTTAAATCAACGTCCATCAGAGCCACTTCATCCGTCACTTCACTGGCATGCGAATCGCGCTCTACCAACCAGACATTCCACAGAACACCGGCACCATCCTGCGCCTGGGAGGATGTCTCGGCGTTCCGGTGGACATCATTGAGCCGTGCGGTTTCGCGTGGTCGGATCGGCACCTGCGCCGCGCAGGCATGGACTATCTCGATCGTGTCGACTACCGGCGTCACGACAACTGGGAGCGCTTCCAGTCGGCGCTTCCCGGGCGGTTGGTTTTATTGTCGACGCAAGCCCAGATTAGCTTCACCGACTTTGCATTCGGCTTGGCCGATACGATCCTGCTCGGACAGGAAAGCGCCGGCGTTCCCGAATACGTTCACCGAGCGGCCGACGAACGTGTCCTGATTCCCATGGTCCCCGGCATGCGCTCAATCAATGTGGCCATGGCCGCCGCTATGGTCTTAGGAGAAGCTTTGCGACAGATCGGTGCATTTCCCGACCGGACGAAGGAGCCCACATGAACGACAATTCGGACGCCGCCGAACGAAAGAACGCGGCCAGAACCTGGTTCGAAACGCTGCGCGACGACATCTGCAGCGCGTTCGAGACGATCGAGAATGACTATGCCGGCGCCGTTCCGGATCGCCCCGCCGGCAAATTCGAACGCAAAGCCTGGCAACGGGAAAACGAAAACGGCGGCTCGGGCGGCGGCGGCGTGATGGCGGTGATGCGCGGCCGCGTGTTCGAGAAGGTCGGCGTCAACGTTTCGACCGTCGAAGGGACATTCTCCGAACAGTTCAGGAAAGAAATCCCCGGTGCGGCCGACGATGGCCATTTCTGGGCGAGCGGCATCTCGCTGGTCGCGCACATGCACTCGCCAAAGGTGCCGGCCGTTCACATGAATACCAGGATGATCGTGACCACCAAAACGTGGTTCGGGGGCGGCAGCGATCTAAACCCCATGCGCCCGGTGGAGGACGATACCGACGCCTTTCATGGCGCCTTCGAAGCATGCTGCAACCGGCACGACCCTGACTACTACGCAAAATTCAAGGCGTGGTGCGACGAGTACTTCTTCATCAAACATCGCGGCGTAGCGCGCGGCGTCGGCGGCATCTTCTTCGACTATCTGGACGGAGGCGACTGGGACCGCGATTTCGCCTTCACGCGCGATGTGGGCGAAACCTTCCTGGCGATCTATCCCGAAATCGTACGGCGACGGTGGACGGAACCGTGGACCGAGGACGACAGGCAGCATCAGTTGCAGCGACGCGGCTGGTACGCCGAATTCAATCTTGTCTATGACCGGGGCACCCGCTTCGGCCTGATGACCGGCGGCAATCCAGAGGCCGTCCTGATGTCGCTTCCGCCCATCGCCGCATGGCCCTAGGCGCGGCAATCAGGGCGAAAACTGCACGGAATCTTCGGGATGACGGGATCGCGGCGCTTGGTTTAGGATGCGCGCCGCCTGACACAAAGGCCAAAACAGGGGGCGGCTCATGCAGACCGTACGACTGACTATTCTGGCTTTGTTCCTGAGCTGCGGCGCCTTATTGCTGGTGCCGGCGGGCAGCCAAGCCGTCGAGCTGGGCGCGTTCTACGGCAAGTTCCAGGGAATGGGCGTCGCCGAGGACGCGGAGAGCATCTATTTTGAAACGACGGTGCGCGAGCTGACGCTTGAGATACGGCCTGCGGGCAACGGTTTTGAGATAGCCTGGTCGACGGCCTTCAACAAAGGGGGCGACCCCAATGCGCCGAAGCGCAAGGAACGCTCGGCCTCGGTGAGCTTCATACCCAGTGGGAAACCCGGCGTTTATGTTTCCAACAACACGTCCCCTTTCGAAGGTCCTGTCTGGTGGGCGGCCTTCAAGGGTCAGACACTTTTTACATACATGATGCAAGTCGATGACGAAGGTCGCTGGCTGGTGCAGCAATACGAGCGCACGCTAACAGGTTCGGGCATGGAGCTGGTGTTCTCCCGTCACCGCGACGGCGAGGATCTTCGCACGGTCAAGGGTCGGCTCAACCGTCTGAGCTACTGACCCCGAAGGGACAGACCGCTAGTCGATGACGGCCATCGGTTCGGCCGAAATCGATACCCCTGAATCGGCGGGTGTCGGCGGCGCCGAGCGTGCCGGCAATACCGCCAGCAGGTAACCCAGCGCAAGGATAACGACAAGGATCGCGCCTTTGCGTACCGCAGGCATACCACCCTCCTTAGCCAAAATGTGCCAGGGATCTGCGGTCGGCCTGCCCCCGCGAGGACGACCCATCCTGTTGTCGTTTGTTGCAACTGCAGCTTAGACCAGTTCGCTGGTGCTTACCACAAAGTTGTATGCTGCGTTGCAGCAACTACATGAAATTACTACATTATCCAGCGTCGCCAGGCGGTCCAGTCGCGGACGGACTCCATAATCTGCTCCTGTCCGGAACCGTCCGGATGGACGCCGTCACCGGCGGCCAGTACCGCCGTCCAGGCCGGATCTCCGGACAGCCGGTCGTGGAGGTCCAGGTAAGGGATCCGCAGATCGTCCGCCGCCAGTCGGTAGTCATGGTTGAGCGCGGCCAGTCGGTCGTTGTTGAACCGGTAATGCACGCCGCCGGAGGGTGAGATCTCCGGCTCGTCGTCACGTACGGGTGTCGGACCGATCCAGAGAACAGGCAACCATTCCTTTGCGCTCTGCAATATCCGACGGGCAGTCTCGACCGACTTGCGGTGTTCGACCCGGATACCACGGTGCCGCTGTTCCGCGCAGTCGTTGACGCCGAAGCTGAAGACGAGACCGCCCGCCACGTGACTTGGCAATCGGAGATGCACCTCGGATTTCCAGCGTGCGGCAATGTCCCGGCTGGTGTCGGCGCGTATTCCCAGGTTGTAGCAGGTCAGGTCGTGGCGGTTGCGCGCATTTTCGAATCCACACAAGCGGTTTGGCCAGGCGCGGCACTCGGGGTCGCCCGTTCCCAGTGTGATGCTGTCGCCGATAAAACAGATACGGAGGCTGGAAGTCATGAAGACCGGTCATCGCTGCGGCCGACGGCGTTTCGCCAAGCCTATCGTGCGGGCTTTCTAATGACCACCCTTGCGCAGGCGCCGCTGCAGTTGTTGCAAGCACTGCGTCTTGTCTGCCGTCAACCCGCCGGCGATCCACCATTGTTCGACCGCCTTCAGATGCTCGCCGACGACCGGTCCCGACGGTACGCCCAGCGCAACGACATCGGCGCCGGTCAGCGGAAATTCGTGCGGATGCTGCAATTCCGCCGCTTCAAGCACGTCGTGCCATCCGGCTGCCCCGCGGGCACCGGCCAGAAGCGCCACATCGTGCGCCGGGCCGGCGCCCAGCCGATAGACGGTCTCTTCGGGGGGACCCTCCTGTAGAGGCGCCATGGCAGCGACCAATCGGGCACGCATGGCGTTCGAGAAACGCAACCGCTCTGCGACAGCCGTCGCGGCTTTCGGATCCATCGGCAGTAGCGCCGCCAACCTCAACAGCGCGTCGGAGCGTCCCGCAGGGCTTTCGATTGCGATCAATTCTTCCAGAATCCCGAAACCGCCGGCCTCGGGAAGAATGGTCTTCAAAACCCCCGTGTCCCGCATCAGATGCAGGGCCGGGATCGGATCGTGCGCCTGTAGCAGCTTTATCATCTCCTTTTGCACCCTCTCCGCCGAAAGGATGTCCAGGCGGCCCGACGCATCACGGCAGGCCTCGAGCGCGGCCCCGTCGGGTGGCGGCGCACCGTAGTGCGCGTAAAACCTGAAAAAGCGCAGCACCCTGAGCCGGTCCTCCTCAATTCGCTTGCGCGCATCGCCGACGAAACAGACATGGCCGGTTGCCAGATCCGTTCGGCCGCCGACGGGATCGAACAGGGTGCCGTCGGGATCCCGATACAGCGCATTGATCGTGAAATCGCGCCGGGCGGCATCTGCCTCCCAGTCGTCCGTAAAGGCGACCGATGCGTGCCGGCCGTACGTTTCTACGTCGTGCCGCAGCGAGGTGATTTCGAACGGCCGATGATCAGCAACCGCCGTCACCGTTCCGTGCTTGATTCCGGTGGGGACGGCCTTGATACGGGCACGTTCCAACAGGTCCACGACGATGTCCGGTTCGGTGTCGATGGCAATGTCGATATCGGTCACCGGCAGACCCAGGAAGTTGTCCCGCACGCAACCGCCGACGAATCGTGCTACCGCCCCATCCGCCGTCAGCGCCGAGACGACCCGATTCAGGGTCGCTTCCTCCAGCCAGCCCAAATCGGGATCGCGGACAATCACTCCTGGTCCCCGAATCGGCCCGGCACCACTTGGCCGTCCTGGAAACGCGGCGGCGTGTAGGTTCCGGTCATGTCGCCATTCCAGCCGGAGTAGGTCATCGCCACCAGCGTGACCAGCGCCAGGACCGCGCCGCTGATCACCAGCCATGCCCAAGGCAGCTCTTGCCACAGTGGCAGTTCCTCGCCAGCGTCGATGGCGTTCCTTCGCTTACGGCGGGCCCAAAGCCAGATGAAATAAACGACCGTGGGCGCGATCAGCGGCAGCGCAATGGTAATCAGGATTCGGATCATGTTTGACGAAGCACCTGGGCAAGGTTGACGAGCATTCCCGCCGTTGCACCCCAGATATAGTGCTCCCGGTAGGGAATGGCGTAAAAATATCGGACCCGACCCTCGAATTCGCGGCTGTGCCGCTCGACATTCCCGGGATCCAAGAGATGGGACAGGGGAAGTTCGAACACTTCGGCTACTTCGAAAGGGTCCGGCTTCACGTCGAAGGGCGGATTGACGAAGGCCACCACCGGCGTCACCTGGAAACCGGTTCGGGTCACGTAAAGGTCGAGCTCGCCAACCACGTCCACACAGTCCGGCGGGATACCGACCTCTTCCTGCATTTCGCGAATGGCGGCGCTTGCGGCGTCGGCGTCGTCCTGTTCGATACGCCCGCCGGGAAAGCTGATCTGTCCGGCGTGGTCGTTCAGATGTTCGGTCCGCTGGGTCAGCAGAATTGTCATGCCGGCCGGGCGCGGCACGATCGGCACCACGACGGCCGCCGACGTCAGCCGGTGCGTGGGCCGGAGATCGGGATTGAGGTCGTGATCGCCACGACCTGGTCCCGCAAGCGCTGCCGCCAGGCGCTTGCAAATCGTGTCCCGGTCCATGCTCATACTGTGCGCCTGACCCGCATGCGACTTATCTCGGTCAATCGGTAGCGGGGCCAAGGGGAAAGAATGATCCACCGCTCCAGATCCCGAGGACGCGACCGTCTTCGGTTTCGCGTTCGACCGCCAGATCCACAAGATCGTAATAGACGGCCCGGACGATCAGGGCCTCCAGGTTGTCGCGCACCAGAACATAGGGGCTCGGCTCACCGGTCTCCTCGTCGATGTCGACGCGCAACGGATGGTCGGGGCCGGCCACGAGTTCCTGGTCCAGATTTGTTCGGAATCGAAGCTGCTGGCCCTCGCCGGCACCTTGTATCGTCATTTCCACCGCCGTGAATGGCGCATCATCCACGACGATCGAGCCGCGTTCGACGGGCGTCACCAGCCAGTAGCTGCCGTCTGGTTCACGCCGGAGGACGGTCGAGAACAGCCGGCAAAGAGCAATTCTGTTTATCGGGGTGCCGCGATAGTACCAAGTTCCGTCGCGGGCAATTCGGATATCGAACGACCCGCAAGATTCTTCTCCCGACGCGCTCGTAGGGGCTTGTCGGATCACATCGGCGAGATCATCTGGTTTCATGGGTCGTTTCGACATAATTTGACCAAGAGATCGGCGATAATTGCCTGACGACGACTTCCGCCAAGCACTATATGTTGTTGTCTTGCCGCTAAATTAACAGATAGGAGACGCCTGTGACCTCTACCGATATTGATCCGGGTGCAGGGGACTCGCAATCCGTTCAGGACGCCGAAGCCCAGGCTGCCGAAATCGAGCAGGTTGGCGCCCATCTTGTGCAAGCCCGATCGCAGATAGCCCGGGTCATCTTCGGCCAGAAAGATGTCGTCGACCAGTCCCTCATTACCCTGCTTGCGGGTGGCCATGCTTTGCTGGTCGGCGTGCCCGGGCTGGGCAAGACCCGCCTGGTCGAGACGCTCGGCTCTGTCTTGGGCCTGAGCGAACGTCGGATCCAGTTCACGCCAGACCTGATGCCCGCCGATATTCTCGGATCGGAGGTGCTGGACGAATCGGAAAGCGGCAAGCGTGGGTTCCGGTTCATTCAGGGGCCGGTCTTTACACAGCTCCTGATGGCCGACGAAATCAATCGCGCCAGCCCGCGGACACAGTCGGCGTTGCTGCAAGCAATGCAGGAGTCGCGCGTTTCCGTCGCCGGTCAGTATCGACCTTTGCCAAAGCCGTTCCACGTCCTGGCGACCCAGAACCCGATCGAGCAGGAAGGCACGTACCCGCTACCCGAAGCACAGCTCGACCGGTTTCTGATGCAGATCGACATTACCTATCCCGAGGAGGAGGCCGAACGCCGCATGATGCTGGTGACCACCGGCGTGGCGCAGGACGTGGCCGAGCAAGCCTTGTCCGCAGAGGAACTGATGACCGCGCAGGCGCTGGTGCGACGGGTTCCGGTCGGCGAAAAGGTCGTCGAGGCCATTCTCGCCTTGGTCCGTGCCGGTCGCCCGGACACCACAGACCTGACGGAAGTTGCCCAACATGTGGCCTGGGGACCCGGTCCGCGCGCCAGCCAGGCATTGATGCTCGCCTGCCGCGCACGGGCCATGCTGACCGGACGGCTGGCGCCTTCGGTCGATGACGTGGCGGAGCTGGCCTTCCCCGTTCTGCGCCACCGCATGGCGTTGAACTTCACCGCACGGGGTGAGGGTCTGACCATCGACGGTCTGATCGGTCGCTTGACCGAACGGCTGGGCTGAGACTCGGCCCGGCATGAGCGACACGGCTACCGCGAAGTCCCGAAGCGCAGGCTTGCTGAACCGCGCGGAGGTGGCGGCGGCGACGCTGCCGCCGCTGCTGGTGGAGGCCGAGCGGGTAGCGACCACGGTACATCAGGGTGTGCATGGACGCCGGCGGGTCGGACAGGGTGAAACCTTCTGGCAGTTCCGGCGGTTCCAGGAGGGCGATTCCGGCTCCCAGATCGACTGGCGCCGGTCCGCCAAGTCCGACCATCTCTTTGTCCGTGAGATGGAGTGGGAGGCGGCCCAGAGCGTCTGGCTCTGGCGTGATCCATCATCGTCGATGGACTACCGACACGGGCGCGATCTGCCCAGCAAGCAGGATCGGGCCAGCCTGCTCGCACTGGCGTTGGCCTCTCTGCTGATCCGAAGCGGTGAGCGCGTCGCCATGCTCGGGTCGGGGATCAGGCCCGGATCGGCGCGCGTTACCTTACAGCGCCTGGCGGAGTTCCTGACAGTGGCCGGAATGAGCGGCGATCACGCGGCGGACAGCCTGCCGCCGGCGGAAAACCTGCCGTTACACGCGCATCTGGCCCTGTTCAGCGACTTCTTTGCGCCGCTGCCTGAAATCCAATCGCGGATCCACCGGTTTGCCGAGCGCGGCATGTCCGGCGTCCTGGTTCAGGTATTGGATCCGTCGGAGGAAACGCTGCCATTTTCCGGACGCGTCCTGTTCGAGGGACCGGAAAACGAAGGAGAACTTCTGGTCAGCCGCGTCGAGGCGCTGCGGGAGGGTTATCACGGCCGCATGCAAGATCACCGCCAGGGGTTGCGAGACATCGCGCGCAGCGTCGGCTGGACCTTGCTGACTCACCACACCGACCAGCCGCCACAAGCGGCGTTAATGGCGTTATACTCCGTCCTGTCGAGATCGGAGGTATAACCGACGGTCATGCTGTCCATCGGACCCATCGCATTCGCCTCCCCCTGGCTGCTCATCGCCCTGCTCGGTCTGCCCGTGCTGTGGTGGCTCTTGCGTGTCACGCCGCCGGCGCCGCGGCAGCTACGTTTCCCGGCGATCCGCTTCGTGATGGGCTTGACCTCGGAGGAAAAAACACCAGCGGCAGCACCTTGGTGGCTGGTGCTGCTACGCCTGCTGGCGGCGGCGCTGATCATGGTCGGCCTGGCCCACCCGCTCTTCAACCCGGGCGCCGCCTTCACCGGCACCGGTCCGCTGGTCATGGTCATCGATGACGGCTGGACCGCGGCCGACGATTGGGCCGAGCGACAACAGACGATGTTAAGGCTGATCGACCAGGCCGAACGGGAGTCCCGATCGATCGTGATCCTGACCACGGCGCCCGCCGGCCGCGGCGGCGAGACGGAGCCTCCGACGGTTCTGCGGGCCGCCGAGGCACGCGGCTTGGTGGAAACCCTTGTGCCGAAACCATGGCCCGTCGACCGTGCGGCGACGGCACGGCGCCTCGGTCTCTATCAGCCCGACGCTTCGTCTCCGGTGGTCTGGGCAAGCGACGGGCTTTCGGATCCGGGCGCCCAGGATCTGGCGGAACAGCTTGCAGCACTGGGATCGGTCACGCTTTTGCGGCCCGACCGCGGTTCGACGCCGCTGATCGTCACGCCGTCCGACGCCACGCTGGGCGAGTTCAGCGTTCAGGTGCGCCGCGTGGAAGCCGTGGGACCCCAAGACTTCGTGGTCGTGGTCCGGGCTGGCGACGGCCGGTCTCTGTCCAGGAATGTTGGCCAGTTCGGCGCTGACGAACTGGAGACAAGCGTCGTATTCGACTTGCCAACCGAGATGCGAAACGAGGTGGCGCAGGTCGTCATCGAGAATCAGTCAGCCGCGAGCGCCGTGGCGCTGATCGATGAACGCTGGCGGCGACGGCCGGTCGGGGTTATCGCAGACGCCGGCTTTGATTCCGGCATGGCACTGCTGTCGGAGACCTACTACGTGGAACGGGCGTTCCAGCCTGTCGGCGACGTGCGCCTGGGAACGACCGACGAGCTGTTGCGGAGCGAGCAGGCGATTGTCGTCCTGCCGGACCGCGTCCCGGTAACAACCGAAGAACTGGACGCGCTGGCCGACTGGATCGCGGCCGGTGGTGTGCTGGTCCGGTTTGCAGGCCCGCGCCTGGCGGCGAGCGAGACCGACACCTTGACCCCGGTGGCGTTGCGAAAGGGCGGTCGTGCCCTGGGCGGGGCCATGCTGTGGACACGGCCGGCCCGGCTGGCGCCCTTCCCGGAGAACAGCCCCTTCGTGCGGCTGGAAATCCCTGAGGAAGTCTGGGTCGTCCGCCAAGTGCTCGCCGAACCGAGCCTGGAGCTTAACGAGAAGACCTGGGCGCGGCTGGAAGACGGCACGCCGCTGGTCACCGCCGACAAGCGCGGCGAAGGCTGGGTTGTCCTGATTCACACAAGCGCCAACACCGACTGGTCTAATCTGTCGCTGTCCGGTCTGTTCGTGCAGATGATGGACCGTGTGGTCAGCCTGAGCCGCGGGGTTGCGACTTCCGCAAGCGCCGACCGCGCCTTGCCGCCCTTTGAAGTGCTGGACGGATTTGGACGTCTGACCAAGCCGGCGGCCAACGTACTGCCGCTGCCGTCCGATACGGAGGAAGAAACGCCAATCGGGCCGACACATCCGCCCGGCTATTACGGTTCCGAGCTCGTCCGGCAGGCCGTCAATCTCGGCCCTTCGATCGGGTCGACAAGTGTCTTGTCCGGGCTGCCGGTTGCGATAAATGATGCACCCTATGGCGAATCCGGCGAAACCGACATGAAACCATGGTTCCTCGCTGCGGCGTTGCTGTTGTTCATCGTTGATGCGCTGGCCACTCTGGCGCTCCGGGGCCTGCTGCCGACCCGGTGGCGCGCAAGACAAGGAAGCGTTGCTGCCGGCGCCGTCGCAGTGCTTTGCCTTCTGCCGCTGCAGGATCTGCAGGCCCAGGGCCGCGCGGAGTCGTTCGCCTTGGAAGCCACGCTTGAGACGCGACTGGCATTCGTGCGAACCGGAGACAGCGAGGTCGACCGCATCTCCTATGTCGGTCTGGCGACCCTCACCCGGATCCTTGATCGCCGCACCGCGGTGGAGGCCGGCGAGCCGATGGCGGTCAACATTGATCGTGACGAGCTCGCGTTCTTTCCGCTGCTCTATTGGCCGATCACACAGTCCCAGGAGCCACTCTCCCAGGACACGATCGCGCGGCTGAATACCTACATGGCCCGTGGCGGCACGATCCTGTTCGACACCCGTGATGCGCATCTAAGGGGAATCGGCGGAACCCGCGCGGGCGACGTCCTGCGTGGCCTGGCCCGCGGCCTGGATGTTCCCGCGATGGTCACCGTGCCGCCCGATCACGTACTCACCAAGGCCTTTTATCTCATGCAGGATTTCCCGGGACGGTGGAGCGGTTCGGCTGTCTGGGTCGAACGTCCCGGCGCAAGGACGAATGACGGCGTTTCTCGGATCATTGTCGGTGCCAACGACTGGGCGGCGGCCTGGGCGATGGACGAGTCGGGACGTCCGCTGTACCCCGTTGTCCCCGGCGGCGAGAGACAAAGAGAGATGGCGTTCCGCTTCGGGATCAACCTGGTCATGTACACGCTGACCGGCAACTACAAGGCAGACCAGGTGCACGTGCCGGCCATCCTGGAACGTCTGGGACAGTAGCCGATGGGCGGTCTTTCTATCGATTTCGCGCCGCTGATCCCGATCTGGCTGTTGGTCGCCCTGGCCGGGCTCAGCCTCGCCGTCATGGCGACTGGCCTGTTCGTGCGGGCACGCGGAACGTGGTTACGGACGTTGCTCGGCCTTCTGCTTCTGCTGGCGCTCGCCAATCCCTCGGTTATCTCGGAGGACCGGGAGGAGCTAAGGGACGTCGCCATTCTGCTGGTCGATGAAACGCCAAGCCAGAACATCGGCGACCGGCCCGAACGTATGGCGAAGGCGCTCGATCAACTGCAGAAAAGGCTGGATGCCTTTGCTGACAGCCTGGAGGTCCGAACCATTCGCGTCCGGCACGACAGCGTCCGGGACGCGGCGATCGGCACCGAGCTTTTTGAACCGTTGGAACGCGCCCTGGCGGACGTGCCAACACGGCGCCTGGCGGGCGCCATCATGATCACCGACGGCCGGGTGCACGATGCCCCCGAACTCGCCGAAGAAGTGGGCTTGCCGGGCCCCATTCACGTGCTGCTGACCGGGCGACGGGAAGAGAACGATCGCCGTCTGGTCGTCGTCCAGGCGCCGAGCTTCGGTCTGGTCGGAAAGGACGTGACGCTGGTGCTGCGGGTTGAGGATCGTGCCGCCAGCGGCGAGATGACACGGGTCCACGCAAGCCTGGACGGCGGACCGGCCCAGTCTCATCCCGTGCCCATCGGCCGGGACTTCGAAATCAAGGTTCCGTTGGGCCATCGTGGTCCCAGCGTAGTCGAGCTGGGCGTGGACGAAGGCCCGGACGAGCTGACGCTGGCCAACAACGAGGCCGTGGTCACGGTCAACGGTGTGCGTGACCGGTTGCGCGTCCTGCTGGTGTCCGGCGAACCTCATCCGGGCGAGCGAACCTGGCGCAACCTGCTGAAATCCGATGCATCGGTAGACCTCGTCCATTTCACGATTCTTCGGCCGCCCGAAAAACAGGATGGGACGCCGATCCACGAATTGTCGCTGATTGCGTTTCCGACCCGCGAGCTGTTCGAGGTCAAGCTGGCGGATTTCGACCTGATCGTATTCGACCGATATCGCAGGCGCGGCGTGCTGCCCAGCTCTTACCTGCGCAACATCGTCGACTATGTGGAAAACGGCGGTGCGCTGCTTGAGGCGGTCGGCCCCTCATTTGCAACGCCTTTCAGCCTTTACAGAACGCCGTTGGGCAATCTCTTGCCGGGCGAACCCACCGGCGAGGTGATCGATGGTGGCTTCAAGCCGCGGATCACCGGCGACGGGCTGCGCCATCCGGTGACCGCTGATCTTCCCGGCAGCGCGGCCCTGACGGGCGATGCCGATCCCCGCTGGGGCCGCTGGTTCCGGCTGATCGAAGTCGTTCCCGGCCCGGGGCACCAGCTTATGAGCGGTCCAGCTGACAAGCCGCTTCTGATCCTAAACCGCCAAGGCGAGGGCCGGGTCGCTCAGTTGATGAGCGATCACATCTGGCTTTGGGCCCGCGGCTACGAAGGAGGCGGCCCGCAAGCCGAGTTGCTGCGGCGCATGGCCCACTGGTTGATGAAAGAGCCCGAGCTGGAAGAGAACGACCTCAGGGCTGAGGTTCGCGGCGACCAGCTCCTGGTCACCATGCGCAGCGTGGACCCGGCCGACCCGGTAGTCGACGTCACCGGCCCTGACGGGACGACACAGGAACTGTCGCTCCAAGACCGGGGCGGCGGGCGTTACACGGTTGAGCTGCCCCTGACGCAGGCCGGCCTCTACCGGGTGAGCGACGGGGATCGCATGGCCATGGCTGCCGCCGGGACGCTCAATCCCAAGGAGCTTGAGAACGTGACAACCACGGCCGATCTGACCGCACCGGCGGTCGAGGCGACCGGCGGTTCGGTGCATTGGCTCCAGGATGGCGATCCGGCGGTGCGCCGCGTGTCGCCCGGTCGCAACGCCGCCGGCCGCGGCTGGTTCGGATTGACAGAGAACGGTGACTACATCGTCACCGGTGTCCAGGACATCCCTCTCATGCCGGCGTTGCTCGTTCTGCTCCTGGCGATCGGGCTTGCCGCTCTGGCCTGGCGGCGCGAAGCCGTGTGACGGATGCGAGCCCGCCCGGGCAAGCGGGCAATTCATCAAGGGGCATCACCGCCGCCATAGCCAGCACGGCCGTCGCCGGCCTGGGCATCGGCATGACGTTCCCTCTGCTGCCGCTGACGCTGGACGGCTGGGGCGCCAGCAACGCACAGATCGGGATCAATGCCTGCGCCTCGTCGGCGGCCATGCTGGTGATCGCTCCCCTGATGGGGCGCCTGAACCGCATTTTCGGATTGGCCTCGCTTCTGGTAGCGGGCAATCTCCTGTTTGCCGTCGCGTTGATTACGATGCCGTATTTTCCGACCCTGGGTGCCTGGTTTCTGTTGCGGTTTTTTGCCGGCGTCGGCCTCGCGCTGCAGTGGATTGCCGCAGAAACATGGGTCAATACCGCCGCTCAGGAAGACAGACGGGCGCGTGTCCTGGCTATCTATGTCATGGCGTTTGCGGTCGGCGTCGCCGGCGGGCCGCTGATTCTGGAGCTGACCGGGATCGAGGGCGTGCGGCCTTTCGCCGTTGCAGCCGCGCTTTGCTTCGCCGCGGCGATTCCCCCTTATCTGGCCCGGGCGCATGCGCCTCGGCTTCCCCCACCCGAGCGCCGCGCCTTTCTCACCGCCGTAGGCCGCGCGCCGGATCTGATCGCCATGGCCCTGCTGATCGGGCTGTCGCTGGGTGCCGTCTTTGGCTTGTTCCCGATCTACGGAATCGAACGGGGACTGTCACCGGAGGCCGCGGTGCGTCTGACATTCGTCTTCCTTGCCGGAGGCACCGTGCTGCAACTGCCGCTGGGCTGGATCGCCGACAAGACCGGCCGCCGTCCCGTGCTGCGCCTGGTGGCGCTGACTTGTTTTGCCTGTGCCGGATTGATCGAACTGTCGGCCGCGAATGGCGTTGCGATCTGGTTTGTTGCCTTTCTGTGGGGCGGTATGGCCTTCGGTCTATACACCCTGAGCCTGGCGGTCCTGGGAGCCCGGTTCGTCGCGGTTGGCCTGGCGGCGGCGAACGCGGCGTTCGTGATGACCTTCGAGACCGGCTCCCTGATCGGTGCACCGGCGGGAGGTTTGGCCATGGAAGGGCTGGGTGCTGCTGGTCTGCCGCTTTGGATCGGCACAGGGACCGGCGGCGTTCTGGCTCTAGCCCTGTTCGGTCGTTCGGTCCGTCGCAGCCCGGCTGTGTCGGTTCCCGAAGCCCGCCCCCGCAGGTCATCCGGCAACGGACGCGTTTGATCTCCTCGGTTCGCTAAACGCTGTCGCCGAATTCACGTTCAAGGGCCGGACCAAGAGTCCGAACCAGAAAGTGCACAAATGCCCTTACCTTCGCCGACAGATGGCGACGGTGTGTAAAGATGGCGTAGATGCCCAAGTCCGGCGGCTCGAACTGTTCTAGGACAGTCTCCAGCCGTCCGCCGGCAATATCCTCGCCACAAATGAATGTGGGCAACGCCGCCACGCCACGCCCGGCAAGCGCCGCCTGGCGCAACACGTCGCCATTGTTGGCATGCAGCGACCCTTGTACGCGTACACCAAACTCGCCGCTGGGGCCGCTGAAACGCCACTCGCTGCGCGACGTCAGATAGTGATAGGTGAGGCAGTCATGGTGCGTCAGGTCGCCGGGAAGGTCCGGCCGGCCCTTTTGTTTCCAGTAGGAAGGCGCGGCACAAACGACACGCCGGCTGCTGCCGATGCGCCGGACCATCAGGCTGGAATCGGGCAGGGCGCCGATCCGCACCACCACATCCGCGCCCTCTGCGACCACGTCAACCAGATCGTCCGTAAGCGCCAGGTCAACTCTGACGTCGGGATACGCAGTCATGAACGACGGCAGGATGGGCGCAAGGTGCGAGACGCCGAAAGAAAGCGGCGCATTGACGCGCAACGTGCCCCGAGGGGTTTGCTGCAGCCGGGAAACCTCCTGCTCGGCCTCCTCGACATCGGCGACGATCCTAACGCAGCGTTCGTAAAAGGCCTGACCGGCCTCGGTGAGGTTGAGACGGCGTGTCGTGCGATGCAGCAGCCTGGCGCCCAAACGATCTTCCAGCCGCGTGACCTGCTTGGAGACCGCCGACTTGGAAATGCCGAGTGAACGCGCCGCCGCGGTGAAGCTTTGGGTCTCCACCACCCGGCAGAATGCCATCATCCCGGACAGACTCTCCATGGTCGTCCCGTCGCAAGGAAGGGTGAATACCCGGGAAGCTACAATATTGTTTCTTTTGTAGAAACAATATTGTTCCGCGATTGAGGATTAAGGCTCGGCCATTCAGCCATATCTTGATGGTCAAGCACCCACACCACGGCCACAGAGGCCAGGCTGCTAGGGACCGGGCAAGAAAGGAATTGATCGATGGGACTATTGGTTGACGGCGAATGGCACGACAAATGGTACGACACCAAGAAGTCGGGCGGCCGATTCGTGCGCAAAGCAGCCCAGTTCCGCAACTGGATAACCCCGGACGGCGCGGCGGGACACTCCGGCGAGGGAGGGTTCAAGGCCGAGGCCGGCCGGTACCATCTCTATGTATCCTATGCCTGTCCCTGGGCGCATCGGACGCTGATTTTCCGCAAGCTCAAGGGCCTGGAAGACATGATCAGCGTGTCGGTCGTCCACCATTTCATGGGGTCGACCGGCTGGACGTTCGAACCAGGCGACGGCGTCGTCCCCGACCCGATTCACAACGCCCAATTCATGCATCAGGTCTATACCGCGGCCGACCCCAAATACTCCGGACGGGTGACGGTTCCGGTTCTCTGGGACAGGCGCAATGGGACGATCGTCAGCAACGAGTCGTCCGAAATCATCCGTATGTTCAACTCGGCCTTTGACGGAATCGGCGCAAAGCCCGGCGATTATTATCCCGAAAGCATGCGATCGGAGATCGACGCCATCAACGCCGTCATCTACGACACGGTGAACAACGGCGTTTACAAGTCTGGATTCGCCACGAATCAAGAGGCCTATGAAGAGGCGGTCAACGCGCTGTTCGAGACGCTGGAGATGCTGGAAGAGCGTCTGTCGCACCAGCGCTACGTCGCTGGCGACCGGCTGACCGAGGCCGACTGGCGCCTTTTCACGACGCTGTTGCGGTTCGACCCGGTCTATCACGGCCACTTCAAGTGCAACCGAAAGCGACTGGTCGACTACCCCAATCTCTGGGCGCTCACCCGCGAACTGTACCAGGTGCCCGGCGTCGCCGAGACGGTGAATATGGACCATATCACCCGGCACTATTACGGCAGTCACGAGACGATCAATCCGACCCGGATCGTCCCGGTGGGTCCGGTACTGGACTACCGGGAGCCCCATGGTCGGGACGCCGTCGGCAAGGCGGCCGCATGAGCATCGAAAGACGCGGGTTCGAAACCTTTGGCCGGTTCCGGCTGGACTGGCTCGACGCCCATCATCATTTCAGCTTCGGCCATTATCTGGATCCGGCCCGGATGGGGGTTGGCCCGCTCAGGGTCTGGAACGACGACCACATCGAGCCGGGGAAAGGTTTCGATCCGCATCCCCATCGGGACATGGAGATCATCACCTATGTTCGGAAGGGGGCGATCACGCACCGCGATCACCTTGGCAACGAAGGCCGCACCGAGGCGGGCGACGTGCAGGTGATGTCCGCCGGCCAGGGGATCGTCCACGCTGAATACAATCTCGAAGACGACCCCACACAGATCTTCCAGATCTGGATCACGCCAAAGGAACGGGGTATCGAGCCGCGCTGGGAAAAACGGACGTTCCCCCGCGGCCCGGACAGCGATCGTCTGATTCCCATGGCGTCCGGCGAACCCGGCGTCACGGGAGCCCTGCCGATTCATCAGGATGCGACGCTCTACGCCGCGGCGATCCGCCCCGGCCAGACCGTCGAACACGGGTTTGCACCCGATCGTCGCGGCTATCTGGTCCCCGCCCGTGGCCGGGTGGTGGTCAACGAAGTTGAGCTGGCTCCCCGGGACGCTGCCGTCGTGACCGACGAGGCTCGGCTTCGGATCACGGCGCTGGAGGAAGCGGAGATCCTGCTGGCCGACCTTCCCTAGGACCAACCGGGCTCCGCGGCGAGGACCTCTGCCCTGGACAGACCCGCTTTGAGACCCCAGATTGGGTCGGATCGGCTAGGTTGCGGAGAAAATGAGGGCCCATGACGCTCGACCGGAACAGCATTAAGAACGGCCTGGTTCAGGAGATCGTCGCCGAGGGAGAGCGGCTGGGGCTGCTTCAGGTGCTGAGCCCTGAAGAGCGCCTTCGATCCCGACAGGAAACGATGCGGCGGGTCGAGGCCGACGAGGATGTCTGGGTCTTCGGCTATGGCAGCCTGATGTGGAACCCCGCCTTTCACTATGTGGAACAGCGCCCGGCAAAGTGCCACGGCTACCATCGGAGTTTCTGCCTGTCGACGCCGGTCGGCAGGGGCAGCCCGGATTGCCCGGGCCTGGTACTGGGCCTGGACCGCGGCGGCTCCTGTGCCGGCATCGCCTTTCGCATCGCAGCCGATCAGGTGGACGAGGAGCTTGACCTGGTCTGGCGCCGGGAGATGGTCGCCGGCAGCTATGTGCCCACCTGGGTCCGATTGGCAACCGGCGACGGGCCGGTGAACGCCATCGCTTTTGTCATCGACCGCACGCACGGCCGCTATGCCGGCCGCCTCTCGCTGGAGCAGGCCGCCGCCCAGATCGCGGCGGCGTCCGGTCCACTGGGCCCGTGTTCGGATTACCTTGCCAATACGGTGGCCGCACTCGATGCGCTGGGCATCGGTGACGGGCCGATGCACCGGCTATTGGAGCTGGTTGAAATGCATCAGGCAGGGTGCGGTCCGGATCTGCCGGAAGGAGACGACTGATGCCGAGAAAAGTCACGAAGTCGGAGGCGGAATGGCGTAGCGCGCTGTCACCGGAGCAATACAAGATCCTCCGGCAAAAAGGCACCGAGCGCGCCTTCACCGGGCCATATTGGGACTCCAAGGACCAAGGCACCTATGCCTGCGCCGGTTGCGGCGAGCCGCTGTTCGATGCTGCGACGAAGTTCGATTCCGGCACCGGCTGGCCCAGCTTTTACGAGCCGGTCAACGGCAAAGCCATCGACGAGGAAGAAGACCGCAGCCTTTTCATGCGCCGGACGGAGGTGTTGTGCGCGTCCTGCGGCGGCCATCTGGGACATGTTTTTCCGGATGGGCCGGCGCCGACCGGTCAGCGCTATTGCATCAACGGATTTGCCCTGAAGCTGGAAGGGAAAGACGCCGAAGCGGCTGAAGAATAGGGATTGTGGCCTAGGCCGCTTTGACGCTGGACAGGAACTCGTCAACCTCGCCGCGCAACCGCTCGGCCTGATTACCCAGGGCTCCCGCGGCATCCAGCACCAGCGCCGCGGCGCTGTCTGTCTCTGTTGCTCGGGTACGCACGAAAGAAATATTTCGGGTGACGTCCTCGGTGCCGGCTGCAGCTTCCTGCACACCAGATGCAATGGCCAGAGTCGCTTCGCCCTGCTGTTCGACCGCGGCCGCGATCGACCCGGCGATACGGCTGACTTCGTCGATGGTCGCGCTGATCTTGCTGATGGCTTCCACCGCATCCGTGGTAACGGATTGAATGTCCTGGATCTGAGTCGCGATATCCTCGGTTGCCTGCTGAGTTTGAGTGGCCAGGGATTTGACCTCACTGGCAACGATGGCAAATCCCCGACCGGAATCGCCGGCGCGCGCCGCTTCGATGGTCGCATTCAGCGCCAGCAGGTTTGTTTGTTCGGCAATGTCGGCGATCAGGTTGACGATGGTCCCCACCCGGTCCGCGGCATCCGATAAGCCACGCACCACACCGCCGGTCTGACGGGCCTCGCTGACCGCCTGATGCGAAATCACCGCCGAGCGCCCGACCTGCTCGCCAATATTCCGGGCCGCGGCAGTAAGCTCTTCGATCGCAGCGGCCACGCTCTGGACGCTGCCGGTAGCCTGCTCGGACGCCGCCGCCACCGCGCCCGCCTCGTGATTGGCCTTGTGGGCGATGTTGGCCATGGACCCGGCCGTTCTCCTCATCTTGTGCGCCGCCGTCCCGACGTCGCGCAGCGCGACGGTCATGGTTCTGTCGAACTCCGACGACAACATCTCCAGCGCCAGGCGGCGCTTTTCCTTCTTGTCGTGATCGCGCTGCTGTTCCGTGGCCAGCTTTTCCATCTGGATCATTTTCTCTCGGAAATGCTGGACCGCGCGCGCGACAGCGCCGACTTCGTCGCTCCGTTGGGTATCGATCGGCACCTCGGACGTGTCGCCTTGCGACAGGGCGTCGAGCGCATCGACGGCCCGCTTCAGCGGCTCGACGATCAGGCGCGAAAGCAGCGAAGCAATCAGCAGAGCGATGATCAGCGTCGCGCCCGCGGTTGCCGCCACGACGATTTTCTGCTGTTCGACCTTGCCTTCGGCATCGAAGCGGAAAATGTACGCGTCCGCCGTGGTGGTCTCGACGAGATCTGCAAGCCGGCGGCTGAGATCCCGTGTCCGTTGATTGTAGTCGGCGAAATCGACGACTCCCCCATTGAGGAGCGTTTCGTTCTGCTCGGTCCATTTCACCGCGATCGTCTGCAGACCCGCGACGATGGCCGCGGTTTCCGGACTGAGTGCCCGCTCCGCCGCGATCTCGATATTGTCGATCATTTCGCCGTTCAGTAAGAAGACTCGTTCTCTCAGCGCCGCCGGGTCGATCGCTCCCACGTCCAGCCCCATCAACGTGGCCTTTTCGTTGCTGGTGCTAAGCGCGAACGGATCGGCTTGTTCAAACAAACGCAACTCGGCCAGCGCCGTCTTGATCATCGCGCAGTTGGTCTCGGCGGCCCGGGCGAAATTGATCGCCATCAACGGCTTTTCATAAATGCCCACGGCAACCGCGCCCATCCCCGAAACGGAATAGACGGCGTAGAGCCCCAGCATCACAGTCATGCCCGTGACAGCCAGGAATCCCAGCAGCAGCTTTCTGGCGATCGACATGAAGGAAACGCCCCTACTGGACGTTGACGATCAGTTTCATTTTTGGATGGAGTCCGCAGCGAACGCTGTAGGTCCCGGCCTTGCTGAAAACCAACTCGTCGGCCCCGCCGGGCTCCTGGATGCCGGTGTTGAAGCGCATCTTGGCGATGACGATGTTGTGCTTCACATCGTCATTGTTGTTGAAGATGATCGTGTCACCGGTGGTAATCGTGATCTCGCTTTCCGAGAACCGCTTTCCCTTCTGGCCGATTTTGTGTGTGGCCGCGGCACCCGCCGCCACCGAGCCCAGCAGCGCTAGGCCGCATCCGACCGCAATCATCATCCTGGCGTGGTTCATCGATTCCTCTCCACGTGTCGTGCGTTGCCTCAATTGACATTTCCGCCGTGACCAGCTCACCGAACACCGGTTGGCCGGGTTCGGCGACGGTCGCTTCCATCGGGCTTCGGGGGTGGGAGGTCGGAACCGATCGGTTAGCAGGCCGGTCCGCGTGAACCTGACCGGGCACGCCGCAAGCAGCGGATCCACGTATCGTCATGCCGGTCTACGGCGTGGACGTTGGACCTTCGTGCCGACGCGAAAAATCCAATCCAGATACCCCCTTCGCCGTCAGAGAAGTCGGCAAAGTCGGGCCTAATTTGGCTTCGAGAAGTGAAGAATCCATTAAGAACCGTTAACCGTCGCGCCGCTGGCCAGGCCGTCGCTCCAGGGATTCTGGAGGTCTCGGCACTGCACACCATCGGGCTCGAGGCCCGGTCGGGGGGCGATGTTAACGAAGGTGGACGGCCGGCGCCGCCGGATCAGGAATTTTTGACGAGTTTACCCAGCGGACTGTCGAGCAACCCGCGTCCCCAGGCCTTCTGAGCGAGCTGGATGTCGATATTGGCACCCACATCCATCACGACCGGTCCCCGGTCGCTCAGCGCGATATCCCAGCGCTGAAGATGCAGCTTGGGGAACAGGTGCGCAGCGCGCTTGACCAGTAGGACGATTTCCTTCCAGTCCGGCACCGCAAAGCCGTCGAGCGCAGTCCGCGTATGCGGGTGTCGGACGACCTGGTCCTCCACCGGTCCGCGCCGCCAGATCGTGTTCAGAAGGCGGCCGGTCTTGGTGTTGACGCTGGCGATCATGTCCCCGGTCTGACCGACGACCGAGTTTTGCGTCTTCTCGTCGGACAACTTCAGAACCGGTCGGAAGATCTTGGCGTCCTCCCCACCGAGCCAGACCGTCATGCGCAGGATCGGGACACGAGGCCCCATGCTGGCGGCGAATTCGGCATCGGCGTTCAGATATTCCTCGAACAGGTAACCGTTATAGCCGAACCGCTGCACCGCATTGACGAATGCCGTCACCGACACCCGCTTGCCGTCTTCCAGCAACAGGCAATCCTCGGCCTCTTCGTAGCCCAGGACCGCAATGGCGCCGACGCCGTGCGCCAGCGGCTTGCCCACGCTGGGCAATACGTCGCCGTAGCGAAGGAAGGTCGCCAGGCTCGGTCCGTCATCGAAGGTCTTCTTCAGGCGCGTATCGCCGGTCCGGCTGAAGATCCCAAGCGGTCGCGGCACCGGAACTTTCCGGTGAGCCAACGTACCGAGCAATGAAAGCCGGTCCGGCAAAGAGGCGACGGCGTGCGGATCGTTGAACCGGCGAATCACGGCCGCCCAGCTGGCCCTCCCCACATATTTTCCGTCCAGGGCATCGCCCAACCGGCTCGGATCGTACAGGCCCAGTTCGTAATACTCTTCGGGCTGGATGCGCGGAACCATGTCGCCAAGCCGGCGAATCTCGGTCATCTGCTCGGGATAGCCCTTCCCGAACAGGCTTTTGACGCGATTGACCCACCAGCCCTGGTCGAACTGGGATCGCGCTTTTGCTGAACCGTCGAGCCATCCGGCGCTTGCGCCGCGGGGGCCCGCCGGCTGCATCATTTCTGCCGCGTGCACCATGGATCAAACGCTAACAAAGTAATAATGCGGGATCAATTTTCATTATTTTTCATACATTTAGATAAAAATCTCGCTAAATCCGGGGCATCCAGGTTGGCCGGGCGATGCCGTGATTAACGAGCCCCTAACGGCGTCGCAAAGCCACAGAAACGGGTTCTAGCATCCCCGCGAATTCAGCAATCAAAAGGAGAGTTCTTTTTCTCGGAATTCTCTCTATCCGATAAACCCTGCCATTTGCGCGGGAGTTAGCCGGGTTTCCCACTGCAAGGGATTGTTGCCGAGATGACGCCATTGGCAACTCCCACCTGCAGGGGCGCCTGCGTCCCGCAACCGTCATAATTTGGCCAAATTTCTGTTCGAGCTTGTATGGGCCACGAAACGTCATTGACGTATTCGACCATGTGGAGACGTCTCCCGAGGCCTGAAGCTCCGCGCGGAGCAGGCCAGCTTAAGGGAGTTGAACATGACGAGTGGTGATCGAAAGGCAATTGGCTGGACAGTCGGTGTGACAGGCGCGATCGTCGTGATTGTCGTGCTCGCCTACGCCTTGGGATGGATCCCCCAGGCGTAGAGACATCGTTCGACCGGTTCAATGTGCTGCGCGCCGCGTACGGAACCGACGGGTCCGGCGCGGCGCGTCTTGTGCCGGCTTAAACCGCGGCCGGCCCCCCGGGCCGAGAGGCATAAAGACCGAGCCAGTGATAGGCGAGCGTCGCGGCAGCAAGCCCGGTGATATTGCCGACGTCATAGGCGGGCGCCACCTCGACAATGTCCATCCCAACGAAATTGACCCCTCGCAGCCCCTTAAGGATCTCGATCGCCTCGGCGGTCGAAAGCCCACCGGATACCGGGGTCCCCGTTCCGGGCGCGAAACAGGGGTCCAAGCAGTCGATATCGAAAGTTAGATACGCCTTGCAGTCGCCCACCGTCTCGCGGATGCGCGATACCGTCTCCTCGATGCCATTGCGGTGCACCCAGGGGGCATCCAGGATCGTGAACCCCCAGTCGTCATCGTTGTGGGTGCGGATACCAACCTGCGCCGAGCAGGCTGAGTCGACCAGACCGTCCTTATGCGCGTGATAGAACATGGTGCCGTGATCGACGCGGCCGTCGCCGTCCGAATCGTCCCAGGTGTCCGAGTGGGCATCGAAATGGATCAGCGCGATGGGTCCGTGTTGCGCATGCAGCGCGCGTAGGATGGGATAGGTGATGAAATGATCGCCGCCCATGGACAGCGGAGCGGTACCGGCTTCCAGGATCTTCCCGATATGCGCCGTCACCGTGTCCGGCATGGTTTCCAGCCGGCCGTGATCCCAGACGCAGTCGCCGTAGTCGACGATCGACAGGACCTCCAGCGGATCGAAGTCCCAACCATAGGGTCGCGTCCAGGAAAGCAAGGGCGTCGCTTCGCGAATCGCCCGCGGCCCGAACCGGGCACCCGGCCGGTTGGTCGTTGCCGTATCCAGCGGAATGCCGGTTGCGGCAACGTCGACGTCCGTCAGGTCCTTGGTATAGCGGCGGCGCATGAAGGAGAGCGCGCCGGAATAGGTCGGCTCCTGCCAGACTCCCCGGTCGGTTGCGCTGGTAAAGGCGTGGTCGATGCCGTCTCTGTTCATGGTGGGCTGTGCTCCAGGCCGCGTTCCCGATCGACGGGTCCCAATAGCATACTTGCGGCAGGATTGCGTCTACGGGGCAACGGCAGAGGGCCCTGCGCTTCGTCGGGAATCTGTTTCAAGATCGAACGGCAGACTGGCTGGGGCGCCAGGATTCGAACCTGGGAATCACGGGATCAAAACCCGTTGCCTTACCACTTGGCTACGCCCCATCCTTTGCAGTCGGGCAGGAACTTAGGAGATGCGCCGGGCCCCTTCAAGGGCAACGCGGCTAGCGAACCGACTGGGCCAGCCGCGTCGGTTTGACCCACCAGTTCTCGCGCCGCATGGCCGCCGCCGAGGCCGCAGCGGCCTCCAGATCGTCGAACAGTCCAAAGCAGGTCGCGCCGCTCCCGGTCATGCGGGCTAGATGACAGCCGTCCAGCTTCTCCAATGCCTTGAGCACGTCGGTGATGACCGGGCACAGCCTGACCGCACTCTCGGTCAGGTCGTTTTCGCGATCCTCCAGTACCCGCGCCAGGTCCTTGGCCGTCGCCGGCGCCTTCTTGAACCGCGCCTCCGGCTGGAATCCGCCCTTACGGCTGGTGAAAACCGAGCGGGTCGACAGTTTGACGCCCGGATTGACCAGAAGGATTCCGGCGTCCGGCAGTAGCGGAGCGGGTGTCAGCTCGTCGCCAATGCCGCCGACAAACATTGCCTTGCGGGTCAGGCAGACCGGGATGTCCGCGCCAAGCGCCAGCGCAGTTGCCGGCAGATCTACCGCGCCGTCGGATATCCCCCACAGCGCGCTCAGCGACCGCAGGGCGGCGGCCGCATCGCCGGAACCGCCGCCGAGACCCGAGGCGACGGGCAGCATCTTCGTCAGCGTCAGTGTCGCATTGGCGTCAACACCGGCCGCCTGGGCCAGCGCCTGCGCCGCACGCACGGTCAGCTCTTTTTCGGGGCCGGGAAGGTCCCCGGCATGTTCGCCCTTGGCGTTGAAGGTCAGCCCCTGGCCGCTCTCGGCGGTCAGCGTGTCGCCGAACTCGGTGAAGGCGACCAAGCTGTCCAGGACGTGATAGCCGTCTTCGCGGCGACCGGTCACGTGCAGGTACAAGTTGATCTTCGCCGGTGCTTGTACAGTGACGACGCCGGAAACGTCTGCGGTCATTCGGCGGTCAGTCCTTGGCTTTCGCTTCCTCGGGCTGGCCGAGGCCGCTGCGCAGCTTTTCTTCAATCTTGCCGATCATGCCCTCTTCCTCGGGCTCCAGATGCAGCGCCCGCTCCCATTGAAAGCGCGCTTCATGCTTGCGGCCGACGCGCCAGTAGGCATCGCCCAGATGGTCGTTGATGACCGGATCCTGAGGCAAAAGCTGTACCGCATCCTCCAGATGACCGACTGCCTCGTCGTACCGGCCGAGGCGGTAGAGCACCCAGCCCAGGGAGTCGACGATGTAGCCGTCGTTCTCGCGCAATGAGACGGCCTTGCGCAGCATGTCCTCGGCGCGGTCGAAATAAAGACCCTGCTCGATCCAGGAGTAACCGAGATAATTGAGCACATAGGGCTGGTCGGGCTGAAGCTCCAGCGCCTTCAGGAAGTCCTTTTCGGCCCGCGGCCACTGTTTGGAACGCTCCAGCGCCATGCCGCGCCGGTAAAGCAGGATCCAATCCTGGGAGTCCAACTCCGCGATTCGCGCCAGCGCCCGATCGAATGCGTCAACGGCATCCTTGTAGCGCTTGCGGCTATGCATGAATGTGCCGATCCGAACCAGGGGCTCGTACCGGTCGCCACGCTCGGCCGCCATCTCTTCCAGCAGCGCGACAGCGTCGTCCAGCTCGTCGAGCTGTTCCAGGCTGTCGGCCTCGGACAGGCGGGCCTGCCAGCTGTAGGACGAATTGCGATCGATCTGGTTGAATTCCTCGATCGCTTCCCGGTACCGGCCGCGATCCTCAAGAACCTCGCCGACCAGCAGCCGCGACAGCACGTTGTCGGGATCCAGGTATAGCGAAAGGCGGGCATAGGCCAGGGCGAACGAGTCGGCGTTCGGCCGGATGCCCGACGCCAGATGATAAAGTCCGTCCGACAGACCGCCGGCCGGTCCATCGACCAGATACGGGACGTCGCCACCCTCATCCAGGCGGCGAAGATCATTCTCCAAGGCGAACACCGACTGGTTCTTTTCCAAGAACCCGTCATAGAGCGCGCGGGCCTCATCCTTGCGGCCTTGGCGCTCCAGCAAAAGCCCCGATGCCCGCACAGCACGCAGCGGCCCGTCGGTCGGCTCTTCGGTCACGGCGGCAAATCGTTCGCCGGCCTCGTCCAACCGGCCGCCGGCTTCCAGGATCAGGCCCTGGTGCAACGACCGCAACCTTTGAAAACCGCTTTCGTCGTCCAACTCTTGAAGAGCGGCGACGGCGGCATCGGTGTCGCCGAGACCCTGTTCGGTCCACCCCAGCGCCAGCGGCACCGAATAGCGGGCCATTGCGGAGCGGCGAATGGCGGTCAGTTGTTCCTTCGCCTCGTCGTAACGTCCTTCAAGGATTGCTTCGGCGGCCAGCAACTCACCGCTCAATGTCAGGCCGTTCTGGCCCGTCTCTTCCAGCTCCCGAGCCAGCCTGATCGCCTGGTCATAAAGGCCGGCCGTCAGACTAAGCAGGAACGCCCGCTGGCGAAGCCGATGGTCTTCGGGTTTTTCCTCCAGCACCTTGGCCAGCAGGATCGCCGCGGTGCGGAAGTCGCTCTCGCGCTCTGCATAACGTCCCGCAAGATAGGCACCATATTCGGTCGTCCCGGCGACGCTCGTCTCAGCGCCGACTTCGCCCTTGCCTTGCGCCGCGCCGGCACCCAGCGACAACAGAAAGGCGGTCGCCACCGCGGCGAGCTTGGTCGGCACTGTTCGAATAAGGGGCATCGGATTCCATCCTGGAGTGGATCGTCGCACTGTACTGCGGGCGATGTTGCGCGTCATTAGCACCAACCCGCCCATCGCTGCAATTGTCGGTTTCTGAGGTAACCCGGCAGGGCCCGCCCGCAAGCACTCACATATTCGGGTAGTTGGGACCGCCGCCGCCTTCCGGCACCACCCAGTTGATGTTCTGGGTCGGGTCCTTGATATCGCAGGTTTTGCAATGAACACAGTTCTGGGCATTGATCTGCAGGCGCGGATTAGCGCCGGAGTCGTCGCGAACGATCTCGTAAACGCCGGCCGGACAGTAACGCTGTTCCGGCGCCTCATACGCCGCGAGGTTGACCGAGATCGGCACCGAGTCATCTTTCAGGGTCAAGTGCGCCGGTTGATCCTCCTCATGGTTGGTGTTTGAGAAGGACACGTTCGTCAGCCGGTCGAAGCTGATGACCCCGTCCGGCGTCGGATATTCGATCGGCTTGCACTCGGACGCCTTCCGTGTGCTTTCGTGATCGGTACCGTGATGCCGCAGCGTCCAGGGCGCGCGCCCCCGGAACAGATAGGTGTCCAGCGCGCTGTAGACGATCGCCGACCAGAACCCCCACTTGAAGCTCGGCCGGATGTTGCGAGCCCGGTAGAGCTCGTCCCAGACCCAGCTTTGTTTCAGCATTTCCGGATAGGCCGACGCCGCCGCACCGGCTCCGTCGCCGGCGGCCAGCAAATCGTAAACGGCTTCCGCCGCGGTCATACCCGACTTCATCGCCGTGTGGGTGCCCTTGATCTTGGGCACATTCAGGAAGCCGGCGCCGCAACCGATCAGCACGCCGCCAGGAAATACCAGCTTCGGGATCGACTGGTAGCCGCCCTCGTTCAGCGCCCGCGCGCCATAGGCCACCCGGCGACCGCCCTCCAGAACCGGACGAATGGCCGGATGATGCTTGAAGCGCTGGAATTCCATGTAAGGCGAGAGGTGCGGGTTCTGATAGTCGAGCGCGACGACAAAGCCGATCGAGACCTGGTTTCCCTTCAGGTGATAGAGAAAGGACCCTCCATAGGTGCTGGAGTCCAGCGGCCAGCCCGTCGTGTGGACGATCTTGCCCGGTTTCGACTTGGCGGGGTCGACCTCCCAGAGTTCCTTGATGCCGATGGCATATGTCTGGGGATCGCACTCGGACCGCAAATCAAATCGTTCAAATAGGGTTTTGGTCAGCGAGCCCCGGCAGCCCTCGGCAAACATCGTCTGTTTCGCCAGTAGTTCCATGCCCGGCTGATAGTTGGGGCCTTTTTCGCCGGTCTTGGTGATGCCCATGTCGCCGGTGGCGATGCCCCGAACCGCGCCGGCGTCGTCATACAAAACCTCGGCGGCCGCGAAGCCCGGATAGACTTCAACGCCCAACGCCTCGGCCTGCTCGGCCAGCCAGCGGCAGAGGTTGCCAAGGCTGATGATGTAGTTGCCGTGGTTCCGCATCTGGGCGGGCGTCGGCAGTTTTATCGACTTGGTCTCGGTGAGAAACAGAAACGCGTCATCGCCAGCCGGCGTATCCAACGGCGCGCCCTTTTCCTTCCAGTCGGGGATCAGCTCGTTCAGCGCCACCGGTTCGACGACGGCCCCGGACAGAATATGCGCGCCGACCTCCGACCCTTTCTCGATAACGCAAACCGACAGATCCGTGCCACGTTCCTGGGCAAGCTGGCGCAGCCGGATCGCCGCCGACAGGCCGGACGGTCCGGCCCCGACGATCACGACATCGAACTCCATTGATTCGCGCTCGACCGACGCATCAGTCATGACTTACCCTCGCGCTCAAATAGCTGACCCGCATGGTGGCGGTTGTCTATAACATACCGATCAACCGTTAAAACCGCTTACCCGGACAAACGGCTATCGACGAATCTATGCCATGGCACGCCGTCCGCAGCAGCAGTCCAGCCTTGACGATCTGAGGTGGCAGGTCGCCATGGGCGCCGACGAGGCAATCCTCGACGCGCCGGTCGACCGCTACGCAGCGTCGGCGGCCGCTGCCAGCAAACCACCGAAGAAGAAGGCTTCAGGCATGGACCGCCCGTCGCCGCCACGTCCGACACGGGCTTCCGCGGCACCGCCGACGGACCGCGGCAACCTCGCGCCGTCACAGGGCGCCGCCGACAGCCGCAAACTCGCCGCAGCCTGCCGCAGCCTGGATGAGTTGCGCAACGCGCTGGAAACCTTCGACGGTTGTGCGCTGAAATCGACCGCCACCAATCTGGTATTTGCCGACGGCAATCCGGCTGCATCCTTAATGCTGGTCGGCGAGGCGCCGGGCGCCGACGAGGACCGACAGGGACGCCCGTTCGTCGGCGTCAGCGGTCGAATGCTGGACCGCATGTTGGCCCATATCGGCTTCGACCGGGAAACCGCCTACATCGCCAACATGCTCTACTGGCGGCCGCCGGGCAATCGGACGCCGACTGACCAGGAAGTCGCCGCCTGTCTGCCTTTCGTGCGTCGACAGATCGAACTGGTGGCGCCACAGATCTTGGTTCTGGTGGGCGGCCGATCGGCCGGCACGCTGCTGGGCACCAACCAGGGCATCACCCGGATCCGGGGTCAGTGGTTCGAGTTCGAAAGTCCCGGGCTCGAACGGCCGGTCCCGGTCCTGCCCACGTTCCATCCGGCCTATCTGTTGCGCAATTCGGCCAACAAGCGGCTGGCCTGGCGCGACATGATTGCGCTGAAGCTGAAGGCGGCGGAACTAGGCATCTTGCCTGCCAGTTAAGGATCGGACAGACCGGCGGAACCGGCCCGGCTTGCAGATGTTAACGGAATCTTATAGGTAAAGCGCTTCAACCCTGGTCCCCAGCAAACAGGACCGGTCAAAAAACGGTATGAAGCGTAAGGGGTTAGCAAGAGCGACGGCTGTCGTTGCGCTGGCATTTGCCAGTGGTTTGGTGCTGTCCGCCTCAAAGGCCTACGCCCAGGCGCCTTCCGGCGTCGCAACCGCGTCGTTGCCAGCGCCCGGTGCGGGCCTCGGCCGCGCCGTCGATCTGCCGGACATTCTCAACGCCGCGGACGCGGCGCTCTACGCTGACATCTTCGCCCTGCAACGGGACGGCCGCTGGAAACAGGCGGATGCCCTGATCGAGCAGATCCGCGATCCCCTTCTGATGGGGCATGTCAGATTTCAGCGTTACATGCACCCAACCAAGTACCGCTCCTCTTACAAAGAGCTGAAGGTCTGGATGGACCACTATGCGGACCATCCGGGTGCACCGCGCGTCTACAAACTGGCGAAGCGGCGCCAGCCCAAGGGCTGGAAATCGCCTCGCCGACCGCGCGGCGTCGCGTTGTTGCCCAGCGACGTCGCCGTGGTTCCCAAAACCGCGGCCCAGATGAAAGCGAGCCGGGTCGCCAACGCCAAAAGGCAGTCGGCCAAGCGCTCCGCCAAGCAGCGCCGCGAGATACGACGCATTCAGCGGCAGATTCGCCGCTGGGTGGCGTCGGGAAGCGTGACCAAGTCGCTCAACTATCTTAATCAGCGCAAGATCGTGCGACTGTTCGACCCGATCAGCTTCGACGAGAGCCTGGCAAAGATCGCGGCTGGGTATTTCTTCTGGCGCAAGGACAAGGAAGCGCTGGCAGTTGCCAGCCAGGCCGCCCAGCGGTCCGGCGAGATTGTTCCCATCGCCTATTGGTGGGCCGGTCTGGCGGCGTGGCGCCTGGGCGATTTCGACGAGGCGGCACGGCACTTCCAGGCGCTTGCGGAATCGAAAAACGCCTCTCCCTGGTCGGCTTCCGCCGGCGGCTACTGGGCGAGCCGGGCCTATCTGGTCGGCGGTTGGCCCGAGCGGGTCAACGCCATGCTACGGCTGGCCGCGCAGCATCCCAGGACGTTTTACGGTCTGATGGCTTACGGTGCGCTGGGGCTCAACCCGCCGCTGGACTTCGAACTCCCCGCCCTCAGCGACATGGATCGGGAGATCCTGCTGCGCATGGAGCCGGCGCGACGAGCGCTGGCGCTGATCCAGATCGGCCAGCATGTGCGCGCCGAATCTGAATTACGTCGTTTCGCCGGCAATCTGTCGACGCCGCTGGCCCGAGTCATGCTGGCTCTTGCGGCCGAGGCGGGCCTTGCCGATCTATCCTATCGCACGGCGGAAGGGTTGCAGCGGCGAACAGCTGAGTCCGTGGATGCCGCGCTGTTCCCGGTCCCGGTCTGGGAACCCGAAGGGGGTTTCACGCTGGATCGCGCGTTCCTCTACGCGGTGATGCGACAGGAGTCGAAATTCCGCTCGCATGCCAAGAGCCGGCGCGGCGCGCGCGGACTGATGCAGCTGATGCCGAGGACAGCCAGCGTGATGGCCGGCAAGCGTTATCGCGGCGCGAACCGCCGGGAGTTGCTCGACCCCGTGCTCAACGTCACGCTCGGCCAGAAATATCTCAACCACCTGCTTTCGATCCAGGGTATCGACGGCAACCTATTCTATGCCCTGACGGCCTACAACGGCGGTCCCGGAAACATGAAGAAGTGGCGCAAGAAAGCGGACTACCGTGACGACCCGCTGCTCTACATCGAAAGTATCCCGAGCCGCGAGACGCGAATCTTCATCGAGCGGGTTCTGACCAATCTGTGGGTCTATCGCTACCGGCTCGGTCAACCGCCGCGTTCACTGGAAGCGACCATCGCCGGCAACTGGCCGACCTACATTCCGCTCGACGGTGCTCGGTTGAGCTACGCGACCTATGGCAATCGATGAAAGCAAGCCGTTCCGGCCGGTCAATATCGCCGTTCTGACGGTTTCCGACACACGCTCCCTGGAAGACGACCGATCCGGCGATACGCTCGTTAAGCGACTCGAGCGTGACGGCCATCATCTGGCTGCCCGGGCAATCGTCAAGGACGACGCGGACGTCATCGCCGACCAGCTCCAGACCTGGATCGATACCCCCGAGATCGACGCCGTCATCACCACCGGCGGAACCGGCCTGACCGGCCGCGACGTCACGCCCGAAGCATTCGCGCGCGTTTGTGACAAGGAGATTCCGGGGTTCGGCGAGTTGTTCCGCTGGATCAGTTATCAAAAGATCGCCACTTCCACCGTGCAAAGCCGGGCCACCGCCGGCGTCGCCGGCGGCACCTATCTGTTCGCTCTGCCGGGGTCGCCGGGTGCCTGCAAGGACGGCTGGGACGAGATCCTGCATTTCCAGCTCGACTTCCGGCACAAGCCCTGCAACTTCGTGGAGCTGATGCCGCGCCTGATGGAATAGGCGCCGGTCTCACGACCACTCCATCCTTCGAGATACTCGCTTTGCTCGTTCCTTGAGGCATGAGGAACACGAGGAATCCCTCATGCCTCAAGGAGGCGCGAAGCGCCGTCTCGAAGGATGTGGAACAGCCAATCCCTTGCAAAGATAGCCACCGGCACCGTGGTCGTTTACCTATGGCAGAGCCATGACCGACCCGATCGATCTCACGGCGCTTCACCGTATCCTGTCCGCAGAAGTCGGGCCCGACGCCCTCCCTGTCGATGTCCTGGAGCGACTGCCGCCGCTCGGACTCGACAACGACCACGTCCGGGTCCGGTCGGCGCGCCTGCTGGTGCGAATTCCCCGCCGGACGCAAGCAGGCCTGACGCCGGTACAATCCATCGCGCTGCAAGCCGACCGGTTCGCGTGCGCGGAGCGTAGCGGTCATACGCCCCGGCTCAAGGCGGTGCTGCCGCCTGACCACAGCCTCCCGGCCGGGGCGTTGCTAATCGAGGAGATCGTCGGCCGGCCGGCGTCGGTGCCCGACGACCTGCCGGCAATTGCCGATGCGTTGCGCGCCCTGCATGGTGATGCAGCCGACAAGACGCGGTCCGGTGCGAGCATTCCGCGAGACGACGATCCAGTGAACGGGCTGCTGGCTCTGGCAACGCGGCAACGGGCATTTCTGCCCGACGCCGGCGCTTCGCCGGAGACCTGCGCACTCGTCGATGAGGAAATCGAAGCAGCGTGCCGCTTCGCCCGGCAATGCGCAGACGCGCGACCGCCCGTCGCCCTGATCGGTGTCGACACCCATCCGGGCAATTTCATTATGGCGGCGGACGGACGTGCGATGTTCGTCGACCTCGACAAGATCATGATCGGGTCCAACGCGGTCGATCTCGCGCACGCGACTCTTCCCACATCGGTCTTTTGGGCCACCGGAGACAGCGAGTTGTTGCCACACCAGGGGCGAATCAACTTTTATGAACGGTATCTTAATGGGTTGTCTGCTCTACAAGTCACTGAACTCAGGCCATGGCTCGCGCCGATGCAACGACTGACTTGGCTACGGACGACGACTTGGGCCGCCCGCTGGCGGGTCGAACACCTGCCCGACCTTTCCCGTCATTCCCGTCTTGCCGACCTTGTCCGCACCGCCGAGGAACGCACGCGCATTCTTCTCGACGCGGAGACCATTGCCGACGGTCGCAATCAACTGGCCGGGTGGAACGAGGAGATCGCCGCATGACCGGGCGTTCCGCAACGGTGGCATAGCGTGCACGCAGACGTCGACATCACCGGCGTGACGATCGTCGCGGTCGCCGCGACGATCTGTGGCCTGGCGATGACACGCCTGCGGCAGCCGGCGATCGTCGGCTACATCCTGGCTGGCGTGATTCTCGGTCCGTCCGGGCTCGGGCTGGTCACCAACCGCCCGGCCATCGCCCTACTCGCCGAGCTCGGTGTCATCCTGCTGCTGTATTTCGTGGGCATGGAGCTGTCGCTGCGCAGCTTCCGGCACATGTGGCAGCTGGCGATCCTGACCGCGACGGCGCAGATCGCCGCCTCGGTCGGGCTGATGATCATCATTGCGGGGGTTTTCGGCTGGCCCACCTCGTACGCAATTCTGTTCGGATTCGTGCTGGCCCTATCCTCGACGGCTGTTGCCGTGAAGGTCCTGGAAGATATCGACGAGCTCAGAACGCGCGTCGGGCGGATCACCGTCGGCGTCCTGATCGCCCAGGACCTGGCGGTCGCACCCATGCTGCTGGTGATCAGCGGCCTATCCGGCGGCGACGTGGAAATCCTGGTCTTCGGCAAGGTTCTGGCCGCCATCGGCATTCTGGGCGCGGTGATCCTGTTCCTCACCCGGCGCGAGAAGTTCTCGCTTCCATTCGCAGGTTCTCTGTTCGGCAAGGCGGACCTGACGCCGCTTGTCGCCCTGACCTGGTGTTTCGGTTTTGCCGCCATCGCCGGCCTGCTGGATTTCTCGCCCGCGTTCGGCGCCTTTCTGGCCGGCCTGATGGTGGGCAACAGCGCCCAGCGGCAAGTTGTGCACGAAACCGCAGGTCCGGTGCAGGCCGTGCTGCTGATGATTTTCTTCCTCACCGTCGGTCTGCTGCTGGACGTTCGTTTCGTCTGGGAGAACCTGGGCCTGGTGTTCCTGCTCTGGCTGTTCGTGACGGTGTTCAAGACGGCCTTCAATGCCTTGATCCTGAATCTGCAGGGCGAAGCCTGGCGCACCGCCTTCCTGTCCAGCCTGGTCCTGGCGCAACTGGGCGAGTTTTCTTTTGTCCTGGGTGGCGCGGCCATCGGCTCCGCCGTCATCGACAGCTCCATCTACCGCATGATCGTCGCGGTCACGGTGCTGTCGTTGATGACAAGCCCGGTCTGGATCGGCGCCGCCCGCAAGCTCACCGACCGGCGTACGAAGCGGATGAGGACCGTGAAGAGCCTGGTCCGTTTCGTCTATTTCCGGGAGCTGCAGATCGGCAAGTGGATCACCCTGCGGTTTCTCGAAATCGCCTTCATGATCGCGACCTGGATTCAGATCCGGCTCGATCGCCTGAAACGATGGAGCAAACGCTCCAATGCCTGATTTCGCGCTGGAAGACGCCGCCAGCGGCGTTGTGGCGGGCGTCGACGAGGTGGGCCGCGGGCCCTGGGCCGGGCCGGTCGTCGCGTGCGCCGTGGTGGTTGACCGCACACGCTTTTCCGATTCCCTGGCCGCCCGGCTCGACGATTCCAAGAAACTGACAGCCCGCCTGCGCGAAGACCTCTTCGGCCCGCTGCAGGCCTGCTGCACCCATTCGCTGGGCGAGGCCAGCGTCGAGGAGATCGACCGGCTCAACATCCTGCAGGCCGCGTTGCTGGCCATGCGGCGTGCGGTCCAGGCTCTGCCTGTTGCGCCGGACCTGGCGCTGGTCGACGGCAACCGGTCCCCAGACCTGTCGTGCCGCGTACAGACGGTCGTCAAAGGCGACGGATGTTCGTTGTCGATTGCCGCCGCTTCAGTCATCGCCAAGGTGCTGCGGGACCGTCACATGGCGACACTGGCCGCCCGGCATCCCGGCTATGGCTGGGAACGCAACGCCGGCTACGGAACGGCGGAACATAGACAAGGCCTGGAGCGGTTCGGCGTTACCGAACACCACCGGCATTCTTTTGCGCCGATCTCTAGATATTCCAAATAAACTGAAGACGACTCCTAAATATTGTGTTCCCTATTACAAAGGGAAATACAGCTATTGACCGCGACTCGCCGGTGAATCATGATCTTTCATTCACTCTGGCAAATCACTCAGCACGCGGACAAAGTCGAATCATGGAGAGTCTTCCGAGGAATCGGATTCTGGTCGGCGACTGCATCAAGCTGATGCGCGCGCTGCCGGCCGGCAGCG
>Ga0066187_1000039_pt1 | contig 66144 bp, 56 predicted proteins | sample WorMetexBAHAMAS1_FD_58706 | JGI IMG/M metagenome (GOLD analysis project Ga0066187, IMG submission 58706) | Marine gutless worms symbiont microbial communities from Max Planck institute for Marine Microbiology, Germany - Inanidrilus exumae... | ecosystem: Host-associated > Annelida > Digestive...
GAACGCTCCTGCATCAACATCTCAGCACATCTCTTCGTGAAAAATCGCTCATCTCAGGTTAAAGGAAGGTTTATCTGCAATCCAACCTTCTGTACACTCCGCATGCAAGCAAACCAGGTGATCCATGATGGCAGAAGATTGAATGGAAATGGAATCGCAATTCCCGCCTATGATACCACAAAATCGCCCGGTTTTGTGAAAAAGGATCATTTAGGTGCCGGAGGCTTTTGTGTCAATACAATATTGCTGCCGGCTATCAAACCAGCCGGCGCTTCCATCGCACAAGTATCCCTTGAAAGTTTGACCTGTTAATGATAGAGGGATATTTTCTGAAAGGTAGCGGGAATAACTTTGGACAGATCACATCAGGGCAAATGGAGAACAGCGGAGAATGACAAACGAGATATTATTCAGTTCCTGGGGAGGGGAAGTCGTCGACAATCGCGGCATGGAATCCGGATCATTCAACGGGATCGAGGCGGTTGAACTGCCGGAATCTTTCAGACAGGATGAAGAGATCAAGGCGTTGATCGGCTGGGACGGCATCGTGATGCGCTCCGATGAGGTCAATGTCGTGGATCTTTGCCGCCAATACATGGAATCGGTGCATGCCAACTCCTGCGGTAAATGCATTCCGTGCCGTACCGGAACCGGTGTAATGGCCCGTATACTTGGGCAGATCTGCCAGGGAAAAGGGGCAAAAGAGGATATGGCAACCCTAAAGTCCCTTTCCAGCATCGTCAGCGAATCCTCTAAATGCAGCATCGGCCAAACCGGTCCGGTTGCCCTGGCCCATGCGCTGGATTATTTCCCCGATGCGTTTGAAAGCGCCCTTTCAAGTGACGGCGTTGTGGAAAACCCGACCACCTATTCCAAACTGACCGCCCCCTGTATGGATGCTTGTCCTATCCATCTGGACATCCCTACGTATGTGGAACACATCAAAGAGGCCAAATTCACCGAAGCCCTTGATGTCATTCGGGAAAAACTCCCGATTCCCGGCATTGTGGGACGCGTATGCGTCAGGCCCTGCGAAGAAAACTGCCGCAGGGCCAATATGGACGATCCCATCTCCATCAAGTATCTGAAGCGGTTTGTGGCCGACAGGGAGTTGGAATTGAACCGGTGCCCCAGTTATGACGTCACCCCATCCCAAAAGACCGGCAAGATTGCCATTGTGGGCGCAGGACCTGCCGGTGTCACCTGTGCCTACCATCTGGCGGGAATGGGCCACAGTGTCACGATATATGAGCGCCTGGGTGAACCGGGAGGTATGTCCGCCATGGGAATCCCCGATTACCGCCTGCCCCGGCATATCCTGCGTGGGGAGGTGGATTGGATCCAGAAGATGGGAGTGACCATCAAATACAACACAAACATCGGGGACGAAATAAAACTTTCCGATCTTGAAGCGGATAACGATGCCGTGTTCATCGCCATCGGCGCGCAGAACAGTTCCTCCATGCGCGTCAAGGGAGAGGACGCCGGCTATACAGGTTTTATCCCCGGGGTCCAATACCTGCTGGACATCAATGAGGGTCGCGATCCCTATCCCGAAGGGAAAAAGGTGGTGGTGATCGGCGGTGGGAACGTGGCCATCGACTGCGTCCGCTGCTCCTTCAGAATCCAGAAAGAGGATGTGCATCTGGTCTATCGAAGAACGCGGAACGAAATGCCCGCCGATGAAGTGGAAATTGTGGATGCCGAAGAGGAAAAGGTGAAATTTCACTTCCTGACGACCCCGGTCCGCATCGTGGAAGAGGACGGCGTGGTCAAAGGCCTTGAGTGCATCAAGATGGAATTGGGCGCCCCGGATGCCAGCGGCCGCCGCCGGCCGGTGCCGGTGGAGGGTTCGGAATTCATCTTCGACTGTGATACGGTGGTTCCCGCCATCGGCCAGCGGGTGGACCTCTCCATGCTGGAGGGAACCGACGGTATTGAGACGACCGCATGGCAGACCATTATTGTGGATGAATTCACAAAGCAGAGCAGCCGCCCCAAGATATTCTCCGCAGGCGACTGCGAAACCGGCCCCGATGCCTTGATCACCGCCTGTGCCGGCGGTCGTAAGGCGGCCATCAATATCGACCGGATGATCAACGGAAAACCCCTCGAGTGGAAAGAGGAGGATTATTTCGACAAGCTTTTCGATTCTGTCAAGGTCTACGACAAGGCTGAGGATATCGGTATTCCCGGAGGACAGAAAAGAAAGCATCTGGAAATGCTTCCGCCGGATACCCGTAAATTCATTTTTGACGAAGTGGAAAAGGGATACACCGTATCGGAGGCGATGACCGAAGCCGCCCGTTGCCTGAGATGTTATCGAGTGGCCACTGTGGCGATTTAAAACCGACTGTATATACCCTGACACATTCGACGGATTACAAACTTGTCGTTGTACCTAGCCCCTCATAGAGGTGGCCTTATTTTCGGGTCTATCTGCATTTTTGTGGATAGACCCCTTTTTTTTGAACGGCTGTTGAAAAGCCGGAAAGCGAGATACCGTATGAAGGCAGGAACCCTAGGATGGATTTTCTTGATGGCCGCCCTATTGCTCGGGGGTGTGTTTCAAATGCCGGTTTTGGCAGAAGAAAAGAGCGGAGTTGAAGATGCGGTGGCCGTGGTGAACGATGCCGCGATCACACGGGACACATTTAATCGGACCATGGACCGCATCAAACAACGGATGACGGAAAGCGGCCGCAATCCCGAAACAGAAGATTTGTCCCGAATCGAAAAGGAGGTGCTGGAGCAGTTGATCGGCCAGAAGCTGATCCACCTGGAAAGCCGTAAAAAGGGGTTTTCCGTCAAAACCACCGAAGTGGACGCACAGTTACAAAGTATGAAAAGTCAATTCCCCTCGGAGGCGGCGTTCAAGCAAGCGCTGGAACGGATGGGGTTTCTGGACTCGGACCTTGCACCGCAAATTCGTGAACGAATGGAGGTTCAGAAATTTATCGACGCCGAAATCACCGGAAAAATTTCGGTCCCCGAATCGGATGTCCAGGCGTTTTATGATGGAAACCCCCAATATTTCAAAAAAGCGGAAACCGTCAAAGCCAGCCATATCCTGATCAAGGTTTCACCTGATGCGGAAGAGGGAAAAAAGAAAAAGGCGCGAGATGAAATCGAAGGGTTACTGGAAAAAGTGAAAAGCGGGGCGGATTTCGCCGCCCTGGCCAAATCCCACTCCCAGGGACCCAGCAACGTCAACGGCGGCGACCTCGGATTTTTCGGTAGGGGGCAGATGGTCAAGCCCTTTGAAAATGCCGCCTTTGCCTTAAAGCCCGGTGAGGTCAGTGGTGTGATCGAAACCCGTTTCGGGCTTCATATCATAAAGGTCTTCGATAAAAAGCCGGAAACAAAGACACCCTACAAAGATGTGAAAGCGCGCATCACCGAGCATCTTAGAAGCCAGACCGTCCGAACCCATATCATGCAGTATGTCGAGAATCTCAAGAAAACGGCCCGGATCGATCGACGGCTCTGATGGACTAACAACAAACCCGGCTTCGAAAGAAGCCGGGTTTTTTATGGCGTCGGATTGTGCCCCTGTTTAGGCGGCCTTAGACAGCTTAACGGCACAGACCTTGAGTTCCGGGATGCCGGATACCGGATCCAAAGCCGCATTGGTCAGCTTGTTGGCGGCACCGGTTGCGTAATGAAACGGAATGAACACCGTTCCGGGCACTGCCTTTTCGGACACCTGCAGGAGGGTTTCGATCTCACCTCTCCTGGAAGCGACGCGGACCTTGTCGCCGTCGGCAAATCCCAGTTTTTCGGCATCCTCGGCGGATATCTCGACAAAGCTTTCGGGAGCCCGTTCGTTGAGGCCGTCGCTCTTCATGGTCATGGTGCCGGTATGGTACTGGTACAGGAGGCGGCCGGTGGTCAGATACATGGGATAGTCGTCATCTGCCACCTCGGCAGACGGTGTGTAGTCGATGGCGTGGAAAAGGCCTTTGCCCCGGGTGAACTGCTGGGTGTGAAGGATCGGCGTCCCCGGATGCTCCTCGCTCGGGCAGGGCCATTGGAGGCCGTCCTGCTCGATGCGGCCGAATGTGATGCCGGCATAGGAGGGGGTGACCTTCCGGATCTCCTCGAATATGGCCTCGCTGTCGTCGTACTCCATGGCATATCCCATCTTGGCGGCAATGCCGGCGGTGATCTCCCAGTCGTACCGTGCCTCTCCCGGCGGCTCCACCGCCTTGCGGATGCGTTGAACCCGTCTTTCCGAATTGGAGAAGGTGCCGTCTTTTTCCGCAAAGCAGCGGGAGGGCAGCACCACGTCCGCCATCTGCGCGGTTTCGGTCATAAAGATGTCCTGCACCACCAAAAGCTCAAGATTGGCCAGGCTTTTTTCCGCATGATTGAGATCCGCATCGGACACCAGCGGATTTTCACCGATGATATATAGCGCCTTGAGTTCGCCGTCGTGGGCCTTGGGCACCATCTCGGTTGCCTTGAGCCCGATTTTGGTGGAAAGGCCCATGGTCCCCCACGCTTCCTCCATTTTTTTGGCGATGGCGTCGTCGGTCACCACCTGGTAGGCAGGATAGACGTTGGGCAGACCGCCCATATCGCAGGCGCCCTGGACATTGTTTTGTCCCCGCAGGGGATTGACTCCCCCACCCGGCTTGCCCATATGGCCGCAGAGCATGGCGAGGTTGGCCAGGCATTTGACATTGTCCGTACCCGAAGTATGCTGGGTGATTCCCATACAGTAAAGAATGCTGCCCGCCTTGGCGCCGGCATACAGTCTTGCCGATGCGGTCAGATCGTCCGCGGGAATACCGGTGATCGCTTCCACGTAATCAGGGGTGTATTTCTCGACGGACTTTCTCACCTCTTCAAACCCCTCGGTCCGGTTTTTGACGAACTCCTCATCGTACAGGTTTTCCTTGATGATCACATGCATCATGCCGTTGATCCAGGCCACATCGGTCCCCAGGTTCTGGCGGAGCCAGTAGCTGGCAAACTCCGTCATTTTAATCCGCCGGGGATCTATGACGATCAGTTTGGCGCCCTTGTGACGCACGGCACGTTTGACGATGCTGGAAAGCACCGGGTGATTCTCTGTGGTGTTGGAACCGGTGATGATGATGACATCCGATTCTTCGATGTCGTCGATGGCATTCGTCATAGCGCCACTTCCGAAGGCTGCGGCCAGACCGGCCACGGTGGAGCTATGTCAGAGACGGGCGCAATGATCGACATTGTTGGTTTTAAGAACAGCCCGTGCAAATTTTTGGGCGATATAGTTCTCCTCGTTGGACACCCTGGCAGACGTCAGCACACCGATGCTGTCTCCGCCGTGGGCATTTTTGATGCTGCCCATCTTGTCCGCCACAAAGCCCAACGCCTCTTCCCACTCCGCCTCGCGGAACGACCCGTTTTCTTTGATCATCGGTTTCTTCAGCCGTTCCTCTGCGTTGATAAAATCAAACCCGAACCGACCCTTGACGCACAGGCTGGCATAGTTGGGGGGGGCGTCTTCCACACCGGAGACCCGAATGACCTCGTTGTCCTTGACGTGGAGGTACAACTGGCAGCCCACACCGCAGTAAGTGCAGGTCGTCCGGACCTTTTCCGCTTCCCATGGGCGATACTGGTAACGGGCGTCCTTTTCAACCAGCGCCCCCACCGGGCACACCTGCACGCACTCTCCGCAGAACACGCAGTCCGAATCCTTGAGCGGGTTGTCATCCTTCGCCACGATTTTGGTGGCCCCGCTCTGGTACCCGAAATCGATCGCAAGATTCACCTGAACATCATTACAGGCCTGAACGCAACGTCCGCACTGGATGCACCTGGAAAAATCCCTGATAATGAACGGGTTGACGGTTTCCATGGCATAGGGAACCTGGGTCTCCAGCATGGGGTCGCTGGAAACCTGGTATCGGTAGGCCAGGTCCTGAAGCCGGCAATCTCCCCATACGGGACAAAGCTGGTCGCTGTCGTCCGACTGATGCACCTGAAGCTGGAAGGCCGTCCAATCGTCTCCGGCATGACCACGGATGGCGCAGTTATGATTGCCGGATGAGAGCATCAGTTGAATGATCATCTTCCTGGCTTCCACTACTTTGGCCGATTCGGTCTGTACCTCCATACCGGCCGAGGCAGGGGTGGCACAGGATGCCATCAGTTTATCCGCACCGGCAATTTCCACTACACAAACCCGGCAGACTCCCGTGGGGTTCGCCGATTTCAAATGGCACAGGGTCGGGATATCGATGTCGTTGCGTCGGGCCACATCCAGAATGGTTTCACCGGGCTCAAATGAAAATTCGTTTCCGTTGATGACGAGGGTGTTTTCAGCGGTCATGGCGTGTCTGTCTCTCCTCGGGTAATGGGGTTTACAGTGGGCAACCTGTTTCGGATCATACCTGTAGCAAATTTTACTGTTTAAAGGAAAACGGTGGTTTTGTCAATCAGGGATTCATTCCAAAAGAAGCGTCCCGGACGGACCGGTTTTCAACAGCGGTTCAATTCAACTTCCGGATCGCTTCGGTCCGCTTCATTTCGGTGTAAACCCCTTTCAGAAGCGCCTTTAAGCCGGTATCGGCCGGCGCTTTGACACGGGCGTTTTTTAAAAGCATTTCGGCACGGTGGTATAGCTGATAATCGATGAGGAGATGGGCCTCAAGCAGTTGGCGATCCAGATTGCCGATTCCCTCCATGCCCCGGATTCGATCCAATTCGCTGGCCAGGGTCGTGACCCGCTCGGACGGCAAAATGGCAAACCAACTCAACTTGGACTGTTGAGCCGGGCCCGCTCCGGAATTATTTTCCGTCTTCACCTTCCAGTAGTATCGAACATCCGCGTCCAATGGCGGGGCGTTTTCAGGGAATCTGACGCGTTGGCTCCCCGCCTCAACCGGGATCGAGTGGCGGTAGGAGGGTTTGCGGGTCTTGATCTCCACTGCGGCGGTTCCACCCTCTTTTAGGGGTTCCCATTCAAAACGGAGGGCCTTTCGTTCCACAAAGCTATTGGTTGGAAAGACCGGGGTAATCTCGCCCGGTCCCCGGACCATTCCCTTGATGGTGGGTCCCTGCCCCTTTCGAGTGGTCTCCCGAACGGTATCGACGAGACGGGACAACAGTTTTTCACCCTTTTGGGCTGCGGAAGGGGATGGGACGACCAGTTTGTTTCCCGGGTTCACCGTGCGAAGGGTCCCATCGGAAAGCAGGACCGTCACCTTTCCTCCGCCGCTTTCAACGACATCACCCGGCATGAGGGGAGATCCTGTTTTGGCCGGACGGTCCCCATCATTGGAAATGACGGTGACGTCGCCCTGCACCATGAGCAGGACGCCGGCAGACGCGCCAGCGGTACCGACGCTGCCGAGTATGAACACCACAGTCAGAATAGCCGCCAGGATAAACTTAAATTGGTTTTCCCATTGTTTCATCACGTGATTCTCCCGATTCTATTTGGTTGTCATGGTAAATACGCCGTCCCAATCCGAAGCCGGCGGAGATGCCAAAAAATGAAGGCATCGGTCCCGATAAGTTGCCGAAGGGCCGTCCCCCGGAAGGATTTCAAGGGCCTGTTCAAAGCTTTTGAGGGCATTTTCCCAGTCTCTTTTTCCATAGGCATCCAACCCTCGATGGTAGTGATCGAGCATGCTGGAGATGCGATTTTCAAGGGGCTCCGATAAGGTGCCCATCACCTCATAAACCCCCACCGGTGTCTCCTTTCCCTTGACCCGAATCAGATCCAGCTTCCGGCATGCAAACTGCTCGTTGACGCATTGGTAGACATTTTCGCTGATCATCAGAAACGTCCCGTATTGCTTGTTGGCACCTTCCAGCCGTGACGCCAGGTTGACCTCGTCTCCGATGATCGTATAGTTAAATCGCCTTTTGGAGCCGATGTTACCCACCACCGCCCTCCCGGTGTTCAGGCCGATCCGGGTTTTGATGGGCGGCCGCCCCTGCTTTTGAAAAGATTCGCTCAGACGATCGGAAAAACGGGACATCGCAAGGGCGGCCCGGACGGCCAAAAGGGCGTGGTCCGGTTGGTCCATGGGTGCCCCCCAGAAGGCCATGATGGCATCCCCCTCGTATTTATCCAATGTGCCGCCGTGATCCAGCAAAATACGGGTCATGCCATCCAGGTATTCGTTGAGCAGATCCACCAGATCTGTGGGGGACATCCCTTCGGAAAGGGAGGTAAACCCTTGCAAATCGGAGAAGAGGATGGTCATCTCCCGTTCCACCCCCCCCAGATAAAGAAGATCCGGTTTTTTCAACAGGACGTTTACGAAATCGGGAGACAAATACATTTGAAAAGCACTTTTGATCCACCGTTTCTGACGGCCTTCGGTAAGGGAGCGGTAGATGGCGATGAGCAGATAAACGATCAGCACGGTGAGGCAAAACGGGACGATGGGCAGTGCCAGACCGATTTTTTCGAACAGTACAAATGCGGCGACGGTGTACCCACCCGCAAGCAGAAAAAGTGCTCCGCCGGATACGAGGACATGGAACCGGCGTTCGATGCCAAACAGCACCATCGAGCAGAGCAGGATGATCAGAAACGTCGAGCCGTTTCCCCACACCTGAATGGTTTCTCCCATTTGCAGAGTGGCCAAGGCATTGGCATGAATCTCCACACCGGGAGTCAGAGGGTATCGATACCGGCCGGCGTAATAGGGGGTTCGATAGGCATCGGTGTTGTCTGCATATCCCGCCCCGATGAGAACGATCTTACCGTCGAACCATTCCCGCGGTAGAAAGCCGGTGAGCACGGCAGAGGCCGGGTAAGTGGCGATGATCGGTTTTTTCGCGATACCGAAGGGAGGTGCCTGATAGTTGATAAACGCACGCGGGTGGGCATCGAATCGAAACGGCAGATCCTCCTTTACCGTTTCAGGCCATGGTTTCGATCGGCTGATAACCCGACGGTCCGGCCGGGCCATCAGATAGAGGGCAGCAGACATCGCCGGGATCCGATCCTTGCCCACGGTGAAAAAAGGCTGAAACTCCCGGACACGCTGATCTCCAGGATCGATGGGAAGATCTGCCAGCCCTACTGCAAAGGCCCGATCCAGAAAAAGGGGATGCGGCAGGTCCAACAGCATCTCTCCCTTATCTTTCCGCAATGCGGCAGCGACGACCACGTTGCCGCTTTTCTCCATGGTATCGGCCAGCAAACGATCCTCATTCTCGAGGGTGAGGTTCTTTAAAAAAATATCCAGCGCGATGAGTCGGGCGCCGGACCGGTGTAGGACCGCAACCAACCGGGACAACATCTCCCGAGGCACAGGTGAACGAAAGGGGAGGGGCTCCATGGCCGGTTCATCGAGCAATACCACCACGACATCCGAACCATAACCCGGATCGGGGGCCCTGAAATGGATCCGCCAATCGATGGTTTTATGCTCCAGGGTCGTCCAGAAGGAACCACTGGTAAGGAAGAAAGTCATCAGGGCGCACACCAGGACGATGATGACGGGAAGGGTCAGTTTTTGGACGGTTTGACGGTTAATGGACGTATCCCCTCTCGCATGTCGGCCCCGCTCGTGAACACACGTCGGCCGTTAAACGGTTCGTTACTGCGAAAGACCACCGGTCAGGTAAAACGGCCCCCAGAAAAAGGGGTCCGGGTAGGCGGCCATCAAACGGATCTGGGCGCTCCGAAGGGCATCGGCCGGTGGACTTTTGACCAGTTCGTCATAAAAATACTCCATGAGCTGATAGGTGGACTGATCCGACACGCTCCAGAGGCTGGCCGCCACCCCCCCGGCACCGGCGTATAAAAACGCTCGGTTCAGGCTCTGCACCTCGTCGCCCCCCTCTATTTTGCCGATACCCGATTCGCATGCCGACAGAACCACCAAGCCCGGGTTGATATTCAAAGAGAAGATTTCAAAGGTTTCAAGGTTGCCATCACTTTCTGCGTCTTTCGCCAGAAGCAGTGCCGATTTCAACGGAAAGCGGGTATCGTAAACACCGTGGGCCGCAATATGGATGATGCCGGTTCCCAGGAGCTTTTCGGTGCCAAAAACCGACTCGACCGCATCTCTCCCGGTTCGGATATCGGGTTTCGTGAACCGTCTCGAGATGGCCTGAACTTCCTTTTCAGCGAACTCGAGGGCCGGTACATCTCCTTCCCTTTCCGGGTTTCCCATCGCCAGCAGGGAATCTTTCTCCTTGGACACCTCCTTGTCGAGAAAAAAGAGGCTGGATGCATTGGGCAACAGGGTCAGGGTGTGGGTTTGAATCAGGTATCGCTTCCCTTTCACCGGCAGACAGGCAAAGGGAAGGTAATGAAGGGGACCGGAGGGGACGATAATCAGATGACTTGCCGAAGCAATCTGACTTCGAACCGGTTTCAATAGAATTCCGGTCAGTTCCTGCCCCACCTCTTCAAGAAGCATCTCCTGCTGAGAAAATATGGCCTCCCGGTACTCGGACACCAGTTCCCCCAGTTCGCCTTTGCCAATACGCATTGATTCGGCATGCACCCCCTTGCGATCCACCACCCAGACATATCCTCTGTCTTTTCCGAAAAAGTAGGAAACCAGGGCGGTATCCCCGGCCAGTTTTTGGGCAATCCGTTTGACCGGCACCGTAGCGACGGTGGTAGTGGCCGCATACTCCAGGCTCTGCTCCTTGATGGCGTTCAACACCTTCTCCTTTTCCTTCAAAAGGGACCGGTAGGACTTGTAAACCGTTTCCCGGTCCGCCCCTTCGACAACCTTGAGACGCCTTGCATGTACATCGATCGCCTCCTGGATCTCATGCTGCCGATGGATCAAAAGCCGGTCCACCGCCTTTTTCTCCTTCACTGAACGGCCCGCGAGCAGATCGAGAAACGCCCGGGCCTTGGCCCTTTCCAAATAATCGAATCCCTCTTCGAACCGGTTCATGGTAAAAAGCAGGGAGATCATGTCGGAATAGACATCCTGGACGGAGGATGCGAACATTTTTTTGATGCTGTCCTCTCGTAATTTGGACCGAGTCATTTCAAGGGCGTTCAGCGCCCTTTTGTAATATTTTCGGGCAAGGGAATAGTTTTTTTCGTCTGAAAATGCCCCCCCGAAGACGTGGCACACCCGCCAAACGATCTCAAGGGCACCCAAACGTTCCGCCTCATCCAAAAAGGCGTCGTATTCTGCCAGATCGGCATTGGTCGTGCTGATCAGGCCGGCCCGGTATTCCACTTTTAAGCGCAGGGCCCGGTTCACTAAAAGCCCAAAAGCTTTACCGGCGGTTTCGAATGCCGTTTTACCCCTGTCGAAGTGCTGCCAGGCCCGATCGAATTCCCCCATTTCGCCGTAAGTGGCCCCTAAAATAGTCTGGCAGAATCCGATCCCCTCATACATATCGGTAGGCGGCTTGAAAAATATGCCGTACAGTGAGTGGTTGGCCACGTACATCACCCGTTTGATTAACTCGTCTGCAACGTTGAGGTGATAGAGGGCTTTTTCATACTCACCCGAAAAATAGTAGTGGATGGCCAACATATCCCGGGTGTGAATGATCGCCTTTATTTTGCGTGTCATTACGGTGGTTTCCGCCTGATTGGGCGGACTCGTGTATTCAGTCTTGAACACGAAATCCTTTAAGGTCGAAAGCGCCTTTTCATAGTGGGATACGGCCTTTTGGGAATCACCGGTGAAAAGGTAGACATCCCCGATATCCGTATCGATCTCGGCCGCATCGCCATTGAGCCGCACCCCCATTGGGTAGGCTTTCTGAAACATCTCCATTGCCTTCCCGTACTCGCCGGTCTCCCTGAAGATCCATCCCATTTTTTCCAGGCAGTACAAGACCCCGATATCGTTTTTCTGTTTTTGATATTCCGCCAACGCCTTTTGATACATGGGAACCGCTTTTTCGTAGTCGCCCCCGTAGAAAAACGCCTCGGCCTTGGATGCCGCCGGGCTCAAGGCGACGTCGTATTGTCGGTATTCACCTCCGGCACATCCCAAATAAGATGCAACCCATAGGCCCACACATAAAAGACTCAGGAAACGATAACGCGTAAATCCGGTTTTCTTGTTTTCGAACAGGGCCATGGGTTCCATCCTCTCAGTACAGCCGGTTGAATCCGGCCGGCGAAGCGGTTTTTTTTAATGAATGCCGAAAGACTTATTTACATGATTGACGGATTAGAATCAATCGGTTCGTTTCGCCCGACCCGGCCCTTGGACCGTCAAATGGGTGTCACCCAAATGGATATCCGCCGGATGGTTTATTGCCATCAATTAACATAACTATTTGTTATAAATGATATTATTTCATATCTCAAAGTATGGGTTCTAAATGGGAAAACTGGAACAAAAGTTGCATCATAATAAATCAATCCACAACCCGGGCAAGGGAATCAAGGAAAATGACCCTACTTTTTACCATCGCCGTGGGCGTTCTCATACTCATCGTAACCTGTCTTTTTGCAGGCATCATGGTAGATGCGGAAGGCGAGTTCAGGGCACCTGAAAAACCTGAAGCCTGAAGTGAACCACTCCTTACTTGGGCTTTTAGAGGTTGTCAGATTTCCGTTTGATTACAGGTCGCAGCAAAAGATCATACACCCGTAACAGTACGAACCAGACCCATTGACATCGCGAGTGCCATCCGGTAACAGCAATCCATTGTTAGACATCGGCCGTAACGCTTCTATCTTGCCGGAATCGTCAAACGCCGGGAGCCAGCTCGTTAAAGCCGGGGGGCCGATGATGAACCATTTCTCAACAACAGCTTTCAGAATATTCATTTGCATTCACCGGAGGCTGGACCGTAAGAAGCCTCCTGCTGCAGACGGGGTTTAAGCGCTTGCGATTGAACAGCCGGCATATCATCATCCGAAATTTTCTGGGAATTACCTGCGTTGCGGTCTTGGTGATGGGAGCCTGGCTGTTGCGGGGAGGGGTCTGGAGTTCCTGGGATTTCAAGCTGCTGGATCATTATGTGAAAAAAGCCGTTGCCGAGGGACACGGTCCGAAAAACTCGGATCGTATCATCTACATCGCATCCTCCGATGCCTCATACGAGGCGATGGGCGCGAAAGTATTCGACCGCAGCCTGTTGGCCGACGTCAATGATTCGCTTTCAGATTTCGGGACGGCGGCCACGGTATACGATATCATTTTCAACCGGCCGTCGGACCCGGAAAAAGACCGGGTCTTCATCGACTCCATCCGGTCTGCCGATTGTGTGTTTATGCCGGTTGGGCTGCAATATCAGGAGAAATCGAAGCGGTTTCAATGGGGTAAGGGGGCGGCATCCGAACAACTCCGGAAAGCGTCCCAGGATCCGCCGGCTGAAAATGGTCCGGGGCGGCCCTTTCAAGCGGTACGGGCCCTTTTGCAGCTGGACGATCTGGCCGGGGTAAGCTGCGGTACGGGACATATCAGCGCCCATACCGATTCGGACGGTGTCTATCGCCACATGCTGTTGCTCATCCGGATCGACAACGGCTCCCTGCCGGTGCTGCCGTTGAGTGTATTTCTAAAATGGGCCAAAGTGCCCTTCAAGCGGCTTACCATTCACTGGGGCAAAGAGATCCGCATCCCGGCCCTGCCGGGCAGCCGATTGAAAACGGACCGGATCATCCCCATAGACCACAGGGGGCGAGCCTATGTCCCTTTGACGGAGCGGTGGGCAAAGGATTTCCCCAAAGTGGAGTTGTTCCAACTGCTGGAGTATTTGAAGGATGACAGTCTGCAGGGGAATCTGGCCGAGCTTTTTGAAAACCGGTTCGTATTTATCGGGGATGTCTCCTCCGGGGTCAGCGATCTGGGACAAACCCCCCTGGATCGCGATGTGCCGATGATTACCCAGCATGCGGCCATGCTCAATGCCCTGCTCACGGGCAGCTTCTACCGGAAATGGTCCACCCCGGCAACCCTCGCCCTGGTGGCATTGTTTGCCGCGATCCTGGGACTGGCGGGGTGTTTCAAAAATAGGTGGATCGTCTACGGTTGCGGCCTCGCCGCCTTTCCCCTGTTGGGATGGTCGGCATGGGTGCTGGTGATCCGCTTCACCCTTTTTCCCGTCGCCGCCACCGCCGGCAGCTTCCTGATCCTTTTCTCCGGTGCCATTGCCGTGATGCACGCAGCCGTCGCAAAGGAGCGTGCGTTTATCAAAAACGCCTTTTCACATTACGTTCCTCCCCAGGTGGTCCAGCAGATCATCGAAACCCCCGACATGCTCAAATTGGGGGGGCAGAAGCGGGAAATCTCAATCCTGTTTTCGGATCTCGCCGATTTCACCACTCTGTCAGAGAATATGGATCCGGTCAATCTGGTGTCACTACTCAATGATTACCTGACAGAAATGACCGACACGATCCTCGCTGAAGGGGGCATCGTGGATAAATACCTTGGGGACGCCATCATGGCGGAGTTCGGCATGCCGGCCGTGTTGGCGGATCATGCGGACCGGGCCGTATCCGCGGCACTGGGAATGCAGTTGAAAATGACGGAACTGCGCCGGCAGCGCACCACTCCGGGATGGTCTGGCCTGTTCTGTCGCATCGGCGTCAATACCGGACCGGTGGTGGTGGGAAACCTGGGGTCCCGCGAAGTGTTCGACTACACGGTCATCGGTGATGCCGCAAATCTCGCCTCCCGTCTGGAAGGGATCAACAAGCTGTACGGCACAGGTCTGATGATTTCCGAAGCGACCTACCGCCAACTCTCTTCCGAACGTTTTCTGATCCGGCCGGTGGATGTGGTAAAGGTCAAGGGCAAAAAAAGGGCTGTACGGGTCTATGAAGTTTACGGAGATGGCGATCGTCAGCCCGAGGCAGATGCACAGCGATATTATGACGCATACACCCAGGGGTTCTCAGCCTACCTGAGCCGAGATTTTCCGGAAGCGGCACAGCAGTTTCGGGCCGCTCTGAAATTCAGAGCCGGGGATCCGGCTGCAGAACAGATGTGCCGCCGTGCAGCCGAATTGAATCACCGGGAACTACCGGAGGATTGGGACGGCGCTATCACGTTGAAAACTAAATAGTACCCATCCATAAATGGTCTTTTTCAGCGATATCGGCGTCGGGTGCCACGATTTAACTCCTCGAAATAGCGGGCTATTCCTCCGGGTTAAATCTGACATCCTCCTTGATCTAACTTAAAAATCCCTATTTATGGATGGGTACTAAATAAGGAAAAAAATGAAAAAAGACCAATGGACAGTCATTAAAAGAGTCATTCAGGTTTCATTGTTCACCGCGTGCACCCTGTTTTATGCTTTCCCGGCTTTGTGCGAAAACGTGTCCGCCAGGCTGGGCGTCATGGTCCGTTCGGGAGACGAGGTCAGAAGGGCTAAAAGCAAGGAGCATCTCACGATAGGGGATATGTTGAGGGTTTACATAATGCCCGGTTCCCACCAGCATCTCTACCTTGTCCATTCCGACACAAAAATAGCCACCCTGCTGTTAGCGGAATCGACCGGATTGGAGAAACGACTCTTCACCGCCCCTTCTGCCGAAAATTTCTTCCAAGTGGATGGCAAGAGCCGGGAGGAGCGGCTGACCATCATCTGCGCTATGAAACCTCTGCCCGAAATCATGGAACTGGAGAAAACCGGCCAGTTGCCCCATACCCGCTGGGCCGAGATCGAAACGCAACTGAAGGGCCGGAGCACCATCCAGCTCACCCAAACCCCCACAAAATCCATTGCCCTGATGGGTAATTTGAGAAGCGCCGGAAAACATCAGAAGGCCCCGTTTGCCGACAATCTGCTCAAATATTCCGGCAGCGGTCTGCTGTTGAAAACCTTTCGGTTTACCGTCGACCCGTAGGGAGACCCTGATATCGTCATACGTTTGGAGTGACGAAAGTCGTGGTTATTAGGGCCTGAATAACGGACCGATTCATCACCCTAATGCTTCGGGAAACCCCTTTCTCACGGAAATCCTGAACTTGCTCAACGTGTAGGGTTTATAGGTGGTGGGGTGCGTCTGGATCTTTTCCAGCTTCGCGTCCAGCGCTTTCCTCTCCTCGCTCGCCTTCCAACTGCTCCAGTCCTCCATGCTTTCCCAGGTGCTGATGACCATTATCTCCCGCGGATTATCCGTACTGACCAACGTTTCTCCTGTAACATATCCCGGATGGTCCATCGCGCTAGAACGAATTTTTTTGAGGAGTTCATAAGCATTCCGCTCATTTCCCTCCTGGATGGGCCGCTGAATTATGACCTTCACAAACATGAGTCCCCCCCTACGGTGTGACATTCAACCCACGATTTCCACTGGTGATTATTTAGGCCGGTACGCCCCACTCCCTCCAGTGGGATGCTGTCGGAACCGGTTGGAAACGCCTTGCGGGAGTCGGGCTCCGGAGGTGAATCCCCTAGCGGTCCCATCGATGGGCAGCCTTCCAAAATATTTTGAAATGCAAACCGTCCGGATCGCGAATAACAGGAAACGCCGATAGTTGCCGGAAGCGGACCCGAAAGGGAGGAAAACCCATGGGCTGCGAAACCAAACCCAGGAGCCCGAGCAAAATGAACGGGTCGAGAGGCGCTGTGGTATCGACCGGTCCGCATTATGGCGAAATATAACAGTAACAACCCCTAAAGTTCAATAGGAATTTAAGGGCTCTCAGCGGACCGGATCAACTTGGCGATATCCACCCGGTTGATCATATCGGTAAAAAGACCTTCAATGCGTGGCTTTCCGAAGTGGATCGCGCCTTGTCACCGGCTGATTCGACCAGAAGGTACCGCCCCCTGAATCCTGTCAGATGCTCGGCGGCAGCGGGCGTTACGACCGTCCCGCTGGGCCGTTCATCCACAAATTCCAGCCGGACCACTCGGCCCGCCGATGTTGACATTCCTTCCGGTTTTCGGTAGTCCAGTGGCCATACCCCCCGAAACTGCATGGGATCTTTATCGGAACACCACCTGTGATTTTGAGAAGGGCACCGTTCCTGACCATTTTCCGTACTCTTTCGGCTTCAGCCATCGATGGTGCCTCCTGCGCGGTCCTGACTCAGACTTTCCACATCGCAGGAAGGCCCACGCTCACAACTTTTCTCACAACGCCAGGCAAGGACACGCAGCATGGAAAAATCGATTCTGACTTTCGAAGAAATTGGCAGGGGAGACGTCGAGACCGCCGGCGGCAAAGGCGCCAATCTGGGCGAGCTGACCGCAAAGGGGTTTCCGGTGCCGCCGGGTTTTGTGGTCTCCGCAGGGGCCTGTGAAGATTTTTTCAAACGTGCGGGACTGGAAAGCGAATGCAGGTTATTGGCAAATGCGGCAGCAGGTGAGATGGACGGGCATACGAAAAGGATCCGCAGTCGGGTGGAATCAACGGAAATTCCCCCGGGGCTTGCCGAGAATATCATGGCGGCTTATGACCACCTGGTCGAGAAAAGGGGGACGGATATTGCCTGCGCCGTCCGGAGCTCGGCCACGGCCGAAGACCTGGATGACGCGAGCTTTGCCGGGCAGCACGCGACCTACTACTACGTCAAAAAGAAGAATCTCCTAAAAATGGTCAAAAGCTGCTGGGTATCCCTCTGGAACCCGGAGGCGGTTTCCTACCGCGCCACCCGGGGCATCGACCACGGTTCGGTGTTCATGGCGGTGGTGGTTCAGGAGATGATCCGATCGGAAATCTCCGGCGTCACTTTCACCGCCAATCCGGTCACCGGTAAAAAAAGCGAGATCGTCACCGAATCGAGTTGGGGAATGGGCGCGGCCATCGTGGACGGCCGCGTCACGCCGGACCATTATGTCATCGAGCGGAATCAACTCCGGTTGCTGGAAAAGCGGATCGCCGACAAACGATTTATGGTACCCCACAGCCTGAAGGAGAATAACGGCGGCCGTTTGCAGGAGGTCCCGCACCACATGCGCCACCGGGAAACCCTGTCGTCCAACCAGGCGCGGGAGGTCGGCCGCTGGTCGTTGAAAGCGGAAGCACATTTCGGCGTCCCCCAGGATGTGGAATGGGCGATTACCGACGGCCAGTATTTCATGCTCCAGTCTCGTCCCATCACCGTGATGGGCCATAAAGAGATCGGACAGGATGAGAAGGGTCAGTATGTCGTTTTCAAGCCCCTTGTAGAAAATTTTACCGACCCCATCACCCCCTTGTCATGGGACCTCATGGACAAAGCCACCCTTCCGGGGATGAAAAGAATCGGCGGTCGTGCCTATCTCTATCTGAGGCCGCTTCGCGCGATCCTGCCCTTCAAGGCATCCGAGGCGGAGCTGTCCCGCTGGCTTTATGAGATGGGGGCCTCCAAGCCCGACCTGAAGCTCTCATGGATCAAACTGCCGGTGTTTTTGAGTTGTCTTTTTATTTTCTATCTGCTGACGGGTGTGTTTTTCGCCCGTACCCGACGACTTCCGGATCATTTCATGGATGGATACCGGGAGCTCTGTGAACGGGTGGCGGCCGATTCTGCCATGGGCCCTGTCGAAACCATTCGTCGCTTGTGGCCATGGTACCAGGCCAGGTTCTTTGATCCGGCCGGTCTTATGATCATGCTGGTCAATGTTTCCGCCGCCCGGTATATGTTTTTTCTGGGCCTCCTTCAAAAAGTGCTCAGGCACTGGATCCCGGAGATCCGGGAAGATGCCGAATCCCTGCTATGTTCCGGGCAGAAAGGCGTCCTATCCGCGGAAATGGGCCGTGGGATCTGGGAACTTGCACGAATCGCCAGGGACAATCGACAGGTCCGCCGGATATTCAAAGCAAACAAACCGGAAGAACTGCTCGGTGCATTGAAAGAGGATCCGGAGGCGTATGATTTTCTGCGTCAACTGGATCGATTCCTGGATCAAAACGGTCATCGGGCGTTAAAAGAGCTGGAGCTGCAATCGGTGCGATGGGCAGAAAATCCCGCACCCGTACTGGGGATGGTAAGAAACTACCTTTTGGTGGAAAACGACCCGCAAACCCATGAAGAGGAGGTGGAAAAGGCCCGCACCGCCTTGAAAAATGAGATACGGGAAATCCTCAAAAAGCGCCCGTTGGAAAGGGTTTTCCGGTTCCGCTGGCATCTCATCCGCTATCTTTCGGGACGCACCAAACATTTTGCCAAGATGCGGGAAAATTCACGCTTTTACCATATCCTGGGACTCTATCACGTCCGAAAGAAGATATTGAAAATCGAGGCGGAGTTGATGAAACGGGGAGATCTGCGGTGCAGGGACGATATTTTTTACTTAACTTGCGATGAGATCGATCAGATGCGTAGTGGCGCGCTGGGATGGCGGGATGTGGAGGACCGGGTCCGGGACCGTCGGATGGAGCATATCCGGCTTTCCAAAATGGCACCCCCCAAAACCATCGGCATCCAGGTCCCCCGATCCGCGCCTTTCCGCCCCACCGCATCGGAATCTTCACACGCCCTTAAGGGACAACCGGCGGCCCCCGGGAACTATACGGGACTTGCACACGTCATATTGGATCCTTCCATCGATATCGAACTGACCCCCGGGGAGATCCTCATCGCCCCCTACACCGATCCGGCATGGACCCCGCTGTTTTTGACTGCAGGGGCAGCGGTGGTGGAGATCGGAAGCTACCTTTCCCATGCCGGCACGGTGGCCAGGGAATTCGGGATGCCGTGCGTGGTGGACCTGCCGGATTGCACCCGGAAAATTCAGACCGGTGACCGGGTCATGGTGGACGGCAGCCAGGGAATCGTGCAACTGGTTTCCGAAAAGGAGGGAGAACGGTCATGACCATTCTGTTTCAGACCCTGTTATTCCTGTTGGGGATGGCACTTGGCGTTCAGATGGTGGCATCATTTTTCGGCTTGATCGACCGGGGCCACACCGCCGGAGATCTTGTCGCGGTCGTCGGGAATATTCTCCTGTGGGCCGGGCTGCCCGTTGTCATTGCATCTCAGCTCGGACATCCATTCCGAAACGCATTCCTATGGGGAATCGGTATGTTTATCCTGATCCACATCGGAAATTATTTCGGGACCAAGGCCCTGATCCGGGCAAAGGAACGGTTTTCTAAATCGGTCTGAATATAGGGTTATCAAGTGGTTAACCAGGCGCTTGGGCGCCGTTTAGTGCTATTGCCAGCAGGCCCATAAAAATCTTAAGCAAATTACCCGATAAACGAGGCGCATTTCCGGGCGTTCTGGCCCAGACAATTCATCGTGCTCGTGCTCAGCCGTTTGGGGCGGTGCTCGTGCTCGTAATCGAAGGGCAGTTTAAATGACGGATACCATCTTTGACCATGATCGACTGGATGTTTACAAACTGGCAGTTCAATACACCGCCGATTCGTTCACTGCCGCCAAAACGTTGTCCGGGCTTCATCGCCATGCTCGTAATCAGTGGCTGCGAGCCGCCCAATCGATCGCGCTGAATATCGCGGAAGGGAACGGTAAACGCAGCCCGAAAGACCGGGCACGTTTTTTAGATATTGCCCGTGGATCGGCATTTGAATGTGCAGCCATCCAGGATGTTCTCGTTGCAACGGATGGGTTTGATGCAGCATCGAGTCTGGCCATGAAACAGAAGCTTAAGCGGATTGTCTCGATGCTGACGCGGATGACGATGAAATTCAATGGCGTCACGGAATCGCAAGCCGAGTATAATGCAATCGACGATTACGATCACGAGCACGAGCACCGCTACGCTGAGCACGAGGAAAAATTGGAACCGCGGTATTAAAGGCGAGTTTAAAAATGAGGCGGCCCTGCTATTTAGTCGGTCCGGCTCTTCCTATCGGTTCTCTGCCAGTGCCGCGCTCTCCGGCCCGGACCATTTATCGTGCTCGTGCTCAGCCGTTTGTGGCGATGCTCGTGCTCGTAATCGAAGGGCAGTTTAAACGCCGATTATCGGAACCATTACAACAACCCAATCCACCCATCCAAACAGGAGGCAACATGTCGACTCAGGCCAACAAGATCCAAACGCACCGATTTGAGTACGCCACCCCCGAGAATCCCGCAGATTTCAATCCAGCGGACTTTGTCGAGAAGGCGATTTCCTGGGTGAAAAGCCTTGTCAAATCGGGCGAGAAAATCGCGCTATCCGCGTCGGGGGGTGTGGACAGTACGATCGCCGCGTTTCTCCTCGACCGTATCGTCGGCAAAGACCTCCATGCGTTCTTCATCGAAGATGGCTGCCGTCGCTTCATAAATGACAAGCCCGAGGGGGAAGTCACGCGTGAGATCTTCAGCAAACTGAATTTCACGGTCCTGGAGGTGAAAGACGAGATTCTCCCGCCACTTTTGGGGCTTTCCGACGGTGAAGAGAAGCGCAAGACGTTTATCGGCAACTACAGGAAAGTATCAGACCGGCATATTGATCACCTGGGCGCCTCCTGGATCGCGGACGGCACGATCGCGCCGGACATTATCGAAACCGAAGGCGGATTCAAGAGTCAGCACAACGTCGGCTGGAATTACGCTGTTGGAAAGATCGAACCGCTGGCGTCCCTCGCAAAGCCCCAGGTCAGGAAGGTCGGCGAGTACCTCGACCTCCCTCCCTCGTTCACGCACCGGATCCCCTGCCCCGGCCCCGCGCAAATCGTCAGAACTGTCGGCGAATTCACTGAAGAGAAGCTCCGGATAGGTCAGCTCGCGTCCGACATCATCGAGCAGGAAACTGAAACGTATTACACTGAGAAATACGGTACACCCTACCTTTACGAAGAAACGACCGGCATCCGGACGCCCTTTCAATACTTCGGGATTGCGCTCGACCCGGACATGGAACCCGATCCGGCCCTGTCAGATCTGGCCCGCAGCACTCTCGGCGCGAACGCGGAATGCTTCAAAATGGATAGCCAGACAACGGTCGTCCCCGAAGAGGGAACGCGTCCCGAGATCCCTATCTACAAACCCGTCTCGTGGATAAAGGTCGACGGTGATATCGACTATGACAAACTGAACGCACTCTGTGTCGAGGCGTGGCGCAAGCTCGAGCTTCCGCGCATTCTTCTCGAGCTTTGCGTGAACGATGCGCCGAAGACCCGGTATGTCGTTGGCATGCGGGCGGTCGAGAGTGCCGCCGCGAAGCTGGCGCATCCGGTCCGGATGGACGGGGCTGCGCTCCTTGAGATCGGCAAGAGAATTGCCGCACACACCGGCGCGTCGAAGGTGGCATACGATATCAGCATCAAACCACCGGCAACGATCGAATTCGAATAGGTTTCGTTCAAGGATGTGGCTGACCTTCAGGCAGCGCCAGAGAAGTAACAACAAGATATGCCAACAGGCAGATGGGGGCTATCCCATGTTTTGTCGTCTTTGCAGCGAAACGCCGTTCTGCCAACCGTTATAGTGGGGATTCAGCTATCGCCTTTCAACCTTCCAGGACCAGCCAGAGATCCTCTTCTCCGACCTTGACCAGGCGAAATCGCTGCTGTCCCATGGTGAAGCCATCCCGGGCCACCCGCTCGGGAATGCTGAAGGGGTAGGTCACCTCAGGGTCCAGTGAGGGAATGATCACGTCGATACGGGTTTTCTCGCCCTTTTCCATCCCCCGGTAGACCAGGATGCTGGAACCAACGGTCAGTTGCTTGTCCCGTTTAAGAACGATCTTTTGAAGTTTGGGCTCTGAAATCAGATACCCCCCTTCATCCATAACCGCAGCATCGGCGACGGCCTGCACATGGTTTTTCGCGGAATTATGAACGACGTGGTATATAGAGACAAATGCACCCAACATCACCAGCGTGAGGGTGAAAATGAGAATGGATCTGTTTTTTTCCGTTTTTTCCATTTTGGCATTTCCTGTTTTATGAATTTTCCCTTTGGGATGCTCCTTAGCAAAGAAACCGCCCTGGGTAAAGTAGAATCGGCGCCCAACAGGACCCGGCCCACCCATCATACAAAACCTCCCAAAGGGAAACTTTTTACTCACCGTTTTTTGCGCGTACTGCATTGGCTGACGTATCCCGGTCAATCAGGGCTCGGATCTCTTTCGCTAAGGGGACCGCATCCGTGTACTGCTTGCCGTAGGTGAGATTGAAGTCGTAATCGAAATTTTCCGGATTGTTCCCTTGGTTGTGCTGCAGCAGTGTTTCGATCTTGTCCAATGCCTTGGCCACCTGCGCCTCGTTCGAAATCTCGTTTTCGTATTCATCCCAGAGAGATAAAAATTCATCCCGAAGATGTTCCGGCAGTGTTTTTAGCAGCGACTTAAAATCATTTCGTTCGTTTTGGGACTTTGAATCCTGACCGACCTGTGCGGGTGCTGGGATATCACCGTTGACGGCTTCTCCCAAATCATGGATAACGCAGATCTTCAGCAGTCGCAGCATGTCAATATCGGGCAGCAGATCCGCGAATGTGATGGCAAGCAGGGTCAATCTCCATGAGTGATCGGCCACGCTCTCGGTCCGCCCTTTTGTTGTGAAACCACTTCTTTTCGTATCTTTCAGCCTCTCGGCAAGGCGCAGGAAGGCCAAGCGTCGGTCAATTTCATTGGGGGTCATGGCTACATTCGACTCCTAATTCGTGTTCATCCATAAATGGCCTTTTCCCCGCTGAGCGGTGCCCTTCGGGGTCGGCGTCGCTATCGGTATCGGTATCGATCTGCTTTAACACAAGGAGTGTCGATACCGATAGCGACCCCGACGCCGATCTAAGATAACATCAACCAACTTGGGTTTTTAACCTGGCTGTATAAACGATTTGCACAGCGCCTCGCCCATACCATAAATCCCATCGAACCATCAAGCGATAGCGATTTTAGACCCAACGGATGAGCAATAGCAGCAGGGGCACCTGAAGGAGCAGGAGTGCGTTGGTGACCAGCCAGCAGGCGTTTGCCAGATCGATATCCAGGTCATAAATGGTGGGCGGCACCATGGCGATAAATCCCACGGGCATGGACGCCAGAATCATCATCACTTTGAGGGGCAGCCCATTTTCGATCCGATTCATACCGAGCAGCCATCCCAATCCCACAACGACGACGGGAACGACGAGAAACTTGATCAGGGCGATGATCACGCCGGGTATAAAAAACGTTTTAACGCTGGAAAAACGCATGGCCATCCCGATGGAGACAAGGAGCAGCAGTGCGGCCAGGGGAATGAACACGGAATTGACGGAGGCGTAGACCGCCGGACGCGGTACCTTAAAAAGGTTCAGGACAAGACCGATCCCGATACTGGAAACCGCGACCTGCACAAAAATGTCGCTCAACGCACTTTTGAGCCGTTGAAAAAATGAGGGCGTTTCGGTGAGATCGTTGCTGAAGGATTTGGCAACGGGAAATCCCACGGCATAATAGAGCGATTCTTCAAACAGCTTGTAAAAGGGGACCAGGGCGAAACCCTGTTCCCCTAAAAACATGAAACAGAACAGGGCGCCCAAAGATCCGATATTGGTAAAGCCGCCGCAAACGATATAGGCGCCGGTCTGCTGGCGGGTCAGGTGCTGCAACCGGGCCGCTGTGAATGCAAGGCACCCGCCCAGCAAAAGGGCGGTCAGGCCCATGAAAGGCAGGGCGACAATTTTGATGTGATGAATGTCGGCCACCCAGGTGGCGCCTAGGATGGCCACGGGATTGAAAAATAGCAGTGCGGCTCTTTGAAGCGTTTTGCGGGACGCTTCAATGGGCAGGCGGAGTCTCCCCTTCTCCACCAGCCACTGGATCAGGTATCCGGTACCGATCCCGAAAACCACCAGGGCGATGGAGAAAAGGAGCTTGCCCATGGCATCTACGCCTCCCCAAATTCCTTCATGATCGACTCCAGGACCTCATCCGACATGCCATAGGCGTGCGCTTCCCCGGGGAAGGTGCCCTCTTTGACCTCTTTGGCATATTGGGTAAATGTATCGATCATGATCTGACCCACGTTCACGTACTGCTTGGCAAAAGATGGCGTAAACCTGTCAAAAAGGCCCAAAACATCGGGGGTCACTAAAAGCTGCCCGGAGCATTTGGGCCCGCCCCCGATGCTGATGGTGGGAATATCCAGCTTGCGGGTCACATAGTCGGACAGCTTTGTCGGAACCGCTTCAAATATAATGGCGAACACACCGGCTTCCTGGAGGGCCAGGGCTTCGGAAACCACTTTCCTGGCGGAATCGATATCCCGGCCCTGGGCCTTGAGCCCGCCCAGTGCGCCAACGGCCTGGGGATGGAGTCCCACATGGCCCACACAGGCGATGCCCATCTCCACGACCGCCCGGGTCTTTTCGATGTGATTGTGGGTGGCCTCGAACTTGACCCCGTCCACCTTGGCTTCCGTGACAAACCGGGCGGCATTTTTCATGGTATCCTCGATGCCGTACTGAAATGAGCCGAATGGCATGTCCGCAATGACCATGGTCCGGTCGCAGGCACGTGCCACCGCCGCACAATGGAGCACCATCATGTCCATGGTGGCGGTCAGGGTGTTGGGATGGCCGTGAACCACCATGGCGCATGAATCCCCCACCAGGATCATGTCGATTCCGGCGTCGTTGACTTTTTTGGCCGTTGGATAATCATAGGCGGTCAGCATGGTAATGGTTTCGTTGTCGTCTCTCATTTTCTGGATGGTCGTGACGGTGTGTTTTGACATGGCACTCTCCTACAATATGATAGTAAAAAAAATCCCTTACGTGTACAAATCCGCTTTGCGGGTCGAGCCGAATAGCGTTATTTTCTCCTGAATGGGGCGTTTCATCGCATCGATGCATTCCTCCATGACCGTTACCAGTTCCGGGGTTTCCCCTTTTTGGAACAGACGGCTCAACGTTTCGGTATAAGCCTGCCGAATTTCCGTATTGACATTGAACTTGCAGACACCGTGCGCGACGGCTTTTGAAATCATTTGATCCGGCAGGCCCGATGTGCCGTGGAGTACCAGCGGAATGGAGACCATGGCCGCAATGGCGGCAAGTCTTTCGAAATCAAGCAGGGGGTCGCTTCTGTATGGACCGTGAACATTGCCGATACAGACTGCCAGGGCCGAGATGCGGGTCTGCTCTGTAAAATTGGCGGCCTGCCGGGGCCGGGTCATTTTTTCCTCCCGGGATGCCACGGTGAAGCCGTCTTCGCTGCCGCTCAACCTACCGAGTTCGCCTTCCACAAAAGCCCCGTGGCGACGGGCTTCGCCGACGATCATCTTGGTAAAAGCAATATTGTCGCCATAATCCAAACGCGATCCGTCGGCCATGACCGAAGAGATTCCGGCGGTAAGGGCCATTCCGATTACCTGCCGGTCCGGACAGTGGTCCAGGTGTAAGGTCACCGGGACCGATGCGTTTCTGCCGGCTTCAAGGCAAAGGTGGATCAACGGCGTGCCGGCCGGTGCCAGCGCAGAGGGCAAAAGCTGGATGATCACGGGACTGTCCATCGCCTCTGCGGCCCGGACAACGGCCAGGGCACCTTCAAGATTGTAAATATTGAAGGCACCCACCGCAAAGCGGTGCTTTCGCGCCACTCGCAACATCCGATCAAAGGGAACCAGCATCCGCTCTCCTTACGCCAGCTTTCGTTGGATTGCGAGAAGGGCATCGTCGCCTCCCACATTTCCGGGGAAAACGATGTAGGCCATTTGTGGATACCGGGATTCGTCCCCCAAACGCCAAACCGGAACACCGGGCAGAATCTGGCCGGCCACCATAGCCCGCCGGACGTTCAGCCCCTTGACGGCCACATCACTTGAGGTGATGCCGCCTTTGGCCACCAGATATCCGGGCCGGTGGCGGACAGCGCGGACCACGGCGATGAGGCTGTCGGAAACCAACTGCCCGATGTCCAGGCTGGTTTCGGCATCGGTTCCGGTGATGAGATCGCGACTGGTGTAGAGCACCACATCCCTTCCCTTATTAAGTTCCGCATTCACCTCCTCGGCAGCACGGATCACATCATGTTCCCGGCTGCTTTTTTCCAGCAGGCGGTCGACACGGATCTCAACCGGCCGGACATCCGTTTTTTCGATCAATTCCCTAAGCTGGTCGGTCGTTTTGGGCACATAGGACCCGACCACAAACAGGCCGCCGTTTTGGGTGTCGGCCACCAGTTCCGTTTTTGAAAGCTGCTGCTCCCGGGGTTCGATTCCGGTCCGCACCCGTACAAAGGCGGCGGCCGTTCGAAGCAAAAATCTGCGGCCTTGTGCGCTGGCCTTGAGTAGACCCTCCGCAACCACTTCCACATCCCCATAGGCGGCGGCATTGACGATGCAGGCGCCGCGATCCGGCACACGGCTTAAAATGGAACCCACACGCTCCGGACCGCCGATTCGAATATCCTCAAGGGAGATGGCAACGACACTTTTCGCCGAAATCCGTCCCAGCGTTTTCTCGGCAACCCATTCTCTTAGATCGGATCGGCAGTACCCGAATGCAGCATCTTTTGCATAGGGCGTCATGGCCGCGGGGACCAGGCGGTCCTTTTCAGCCACATAGTGGATGTTGTCAATGGTGAAACGCCCGCCCTCCGGGAAAAAGGGAAAGATGAGGTAGGGCCGCATATCCATCCCCATTGCTTTTGCTACGGCATCCACCTCGTGGGGAAAGTGCCCCCTTAAGGTCGAGTCGCTTCTTGAGATGACTTCCACCGGTATACCGGCCCGTTCCGAAGCGGTCTTGAGGTTCTCTCCGATCCTTTGGCTCAGGTCGCAGGCCGCACGCCGCTCCATACTGCGGGAATTGGTGAGGATGAAAAACCCCGGCCCCGCTTCTGAAATGGCATTTTCCAGGGTCGGGACGGACCAGGTGGTGAGCACCGGCAAACCGTGAACCGTCTGGGTCCCGGTGGGATCATCATCCAGGATCACGATTTTATCGCCAGACACCCGGGTCCGGGATCGGATGGCGGGCATCAGCTCTTCCGGCCACACGGGCGGCAGGGCCGCCAGACAGGCCTTTTTATTTAATTCTGCATCCGACATGGGCCGTCTTATTTCAGAGCAAAGATATTCTGCTCGATGAATTTCCAGGTTTCAAGGTAGTCGCCTTTTCCGATACAGGATTCCAGCTGTCCAAGGTCGATGGTTTCCAGCAGTGTCCATATTTTATTGCTCAGCCGGCTGTTGGCTTCGAAGGTCCCCCGCACATCCCATCGGGTAGGGGAGGTGTCCGACGTCAGGTAATCGTCATATCCATATCGCTTGAGGTAGTAGAGAAACTCCACGTATTCGAGAAAATGCTTGGTGCCGCAGAAGTAATCCCAGTCCCATTTTCCATCGTTGTCGTTCACATGTACGTAGTACCGATGCCGGCTTTCCGCCAGCAGGGCCGCCGCTTCGGCCGGATTTTCGTTGCCGTACATGCTGTGCCCGAAATCCAGGGTCACGCCCATGTGACCGGACTGGATATCATTGAGCAGACAAAGGGCCTTGGCAGCGGTGTCAACAAAACAGCGCCCCCTTGTTTCACTCGGTTTGTACTCCACAAATAGGGGGATCTTTTTGTTATGATCGGCGGCTTCCCCCAGGGTCTCCACCAGATGCTTCCAGGCAGACGCATAATCGTATTGAAAGGAAAATTCGTAGCCGTCTCCCAGGGGACAGCAGGTCACCTTGTCCGCACCCACCGCGGCGGCGAAGTCCTTTGCTTCTTTTATAAAACCCACGGCCTTGTCCCGGACGGCCCGACTGGTGGAGGTCAGGCCCCCGTTGCGAAATTCCGGTTCGGCTTTCACGTTGACGTTGACGGCCGCGACGTTGAGACCGTATTTATCCAGTGACCGGCGTGTGGCCTTGGGATCCCTGACTTCATAGGGGTAAACAATCTCCACGCCGTCATATCCGTCGATGCCGGAGAGGAGTTCAAACTTCTCGTCCAGATTGAGCGGGTTGTTGTACTCATGGAAGCGGTCCCGTGTCTGGGACAGAAAGCCTGTGATAATCGCCATTTTCAACATATGTGTCTTCTCCGTTTACGAGTGTCGTCAATTCCGCTGCCGCCTGAACACGCCCAGTGCACGCTGCTTGACCTTGCCCATGAAGCGTTTGTAAAAACCGAACTGGCTGATGACGGTCAGAACAATGACCAGAAAGAGGATCAGTGAGACCGGCCGCTGGAAGATCGGCATGAAGCTGCCCTGTGACACCATCAGTGCCCGCCGGACGTTCTCGTCCGCCATGGGACCCAGAATCACGCCGATCACCAGCGGTGCGATGGGATATCCCATGGTGGTCAGAAAGTAGCAGATGATCCCCACCGGCAGCATCAGGTAGAGGTTGTAGATGTTCAGGCCCAGGGAGTAGGATCCGATAATGCAGAGCACGCCGATGATCGGCATGAAAATCTGGGTGGGGATGCGCAGCACTTTGACCACCTGTTTGGCCAGGATCATGCCGGTGATCCACATGGCGCAGGAGGCCAGAAGTAAAATGGCCGCAACTTCCGATATAAAGGTCGGATGCTCGAAGGTGATCATGGGGCCGGGCGTGACACCGTGAAGCATGAGGGCGCCCAAAAGCATCGCGGCCGGCGGGCTGCCTGGAATTCCCAGGTTTAAAAGCGGGATCATGGCGCCGCCGACACAGGCGTTGTTGGCCGTTTCACTGGCCAGCACCCCTTTCAATTCCCCCTTACCGAAGGTCTCTGGATGCTTGGATGTGTTCTTGGCGGTGCCGTATGAAACCCATCCCGCGATATCTTCTCCGATTCCCGGAACCGCCCCGATCCCGACGCCGATGAGCGCAGAGCGGCCGATGGCCGGCACATTGCGGACCACCGTTCCGATCTCCGGGATAATCCGCTGCAGTTTCTGAGCTTTTCCGATCTGAAACTTGTCTTTGAGCACCTCGATGATCTGGGGAATACCGAAGGCACCGATCAGTACCGGCACCACTTCGATACCGCTTTCCAGCTCCGAAATCCCAAAGGTGAATCTGGGAAAAAACTGAAGCTGATCCCGACCGATGCAGGCCAAAAACAACCCCAGAAATCCGGATATCCACCCTTTGATCACCAGATCGGGACTGGTGAGGGTCCCGGATATGAGTATCCCGAAAAAAGCCAAAAGGAAAAATTCAAAAGAGGTGAACTCCAGTGCGAACTTGGAAATGACCGGAGAGATCGCGACCACGAAGAACATGGAGATCGTTGTGCCGATGGCAGAAGCGGTAGTGGTCAGCCCGATGGCCCGGCCGCCCTCCCCTTTACGCGCCAGAGGATACCCGTCCAAGGCGGTGGCCGCAGCAGCGGCGGTGCCCGGAATATTGATCAGGATCGAAGCATAGGATCCCCCGTAAGTTCCCCCTACGTAAATGGCCAGCAGGCAGACCATGGCAAGCTGGGTGTCCATGGAGTAGGTGAGTGCGGTCAAAAGGGCCACGCCGAGGGTCGACGTCAACCCGGGCATGGCGCCGAAGAGGATGCCCAGCAGGACCGATCCAAAGAGAATGGCCACGGAAGCGGGATCGGAGACCAGGTTGAGGATAATACCCAGGAAGGTGGATAGACGTTCCAGCAGCATGAGCAAATGGGCTCCTAATAATCGTAATACCAGATGGTGTCCAACAACTCGACCACCGCACCTTCAAAGGGCATGGGGACCAGCAGCAGAAACTTGAAAATGATGCCCACTGTGAAGGGGGCGACGATGGCCAGAATTAGGCAAAGCCGGTATTTGTTGCGTAAATCGGAACGTTTTTTAACCAGTTGCCGTGAATAGAAGATAAAGGCCCCGATAATCAGCAGGGTCAGCCAGTCGCCCGGGTAGGAGACAACGGGCGACATCCGTTCATCGAGCCGAAGAGCAAAAAAGAGAATCAAAAGGCCGCTGACGGCGACAAAAAACCCCAGGATCTTCCACAGCAGCCGATCATCGTCGAAATAAAACATCGCGATGAAGACCAAGAGAAAGAAGACCGCCGCCAGGAAAAAATCGATCCTGGGAATCATGACAAAGATAAAACTGCAGAAAGCCAGCAAAATGGCATAAAATCGCCGGGTCTCCGGACGTTTGAGGAAAAGCACCAGGTCCGGTCCGGCCAGATACCTGAACACCTCGGCCAACTGACCGAGGCCGACGGTCTTTACGGCGGTTGCCGTAAGGGCCGCTCCCAGCAGCGATATGATGGCACCAATAAAAAGAGGAAAAATGGCCGGAGACACATACCAGACGTTCTGCACGCCGCCATAGGTGTCCTTCATGGGCATCTTGAGCGCCTGGCTCACCACGAAAAGCCCGAACAGGGAAATGATGGCCCCGGAGAAGATGTCCGCCTTTCTCAGGGTGTCCTTTTCTAGCATGGTTGTAAATCCTGTAAATGCGCTTATAATGGTTCTGAAGCCGAGCGACGATACCCTGTCATGGTCAACATCGCCCGGCTCCCGGGCTGGTATCCATTGATACCAGCCCCCTTTTTTTTGGCCTCACAAACGGGCGCACTAGGGCTTGGGAATTCCCAGGGTCGCCGGATCAACCTTTGCGGCACCCAGATCCCACAAGGTCCACGCAAAATTGGATTCGAGTGCGTTGAACACGGCCTTTGACTCCGCCCCGCTTTTGCCGGACAGCAGGTAATAGTTCTTCTTGGCCCAGTTTTTCACCTTGTCCGTGGCAATGGCCTTGTTGAATGCCTTGGTGATGGCGGCCTTGGCGTCAGACGGTGCGTCCGCCGGTACGGCAAAGCCGATCGCCTGGGAAATGGGAAGGTACTTGGACAGGTTCGGGTAGGTTTCGAATGTGGAGGGGATACTTCCCAGACCTTCGACTTCAAAAGCGTCCGGAATCAGCATGCCAAGGGCTCTAAGCTTTCCACCGCGCAGCAGTTGCTGCTGTTCGGCAAGGGAGGTCACGATCACGGTCACTTCGCCGGTCATGGCTGCATTTTGAGCCGGAGCGGATCCTTTGTACGGGATGAAGTTGAATTTTGCTCCGGAACCGTTTTCAATGGCCAAAAGATTCAGGTGATGGATGGATCCGGCGCCGCTGGCGGCTGCCTTGATGCTGCCCGGGCTCTTCTTGGCAGCTTCGATCAATTCCTTGAAGGTTTTGTAGGGTGCGTCCGGTGTAACGGAAATCACGTCCGGTGAACCGCCAACAATAAAGGTATCCCAGACATCGAACTTTTTGTCCCAGCCCCCCTGGACACCGGCGGTGACGTTGGATTCGGAAAGCCCGCAAAGGGTATACCCATCATGTTTCTGCTTGTAGGCATAGCTCATCCCCACAGACCCGGCCACACCGCCGGTCTTGTTGATGACATTGATATTGACGCCCATAAAGGGGGCCATTTCCGCTGTAATCATCCGCACACAGGTATCGGTCCCACCGCCGGCGCCCCAAACCACTGCCGCAGTAATATTTCTTTTGGGAAAAGCCTTGCCGGCATAGGCGCCCGTGGTAATCACCAGAAGCATTACCAGACTGATTGCAAGAATTTTTTTCATTTCAGTTCCTCCAGATGTGTTTAATGGTTCGTTTTCCGCCCTCCCCATTGAGGGCTTTGCCGCGATCAGGCTGCACCCCCCTTGTGTCCGAAAATGGTGCAATCCGCCAGAATCACCCCTCCCACCGACGGGTGTCGGCATGCCTGCGCGGGCCTTGGGACCGCAGAAAAGCGGCCCTTATAATGTGTGACGCGTTTTTTCACCTCCTTTGATTAATGTCATCGGTTGTTTATCGTCCTGCTGCTTCAATCGTTCGATCCCTTTTTGAAAATGCTGCCGCATGAGCTGTTCCGCCCGATCGGAATCACGGCTGCAGATGGCATCGATGATCTTAATATGCTCTTTGATGGTTTCGTTGGGCTCCCGGATCAGGCCTTCGTACTGCAGGTTCTGATAGGTCAGACTGATGATATTGAAAGTTTGCAGCATGGTGGTGAGCAGTTCTTTGGAACCGGTACGGGTAATGAAAGTGTGGAATTTTTTATCCTCTTTCGAGTAGGCCTGAATGTCGGAAATATGATTGGAGTTCCGGAATGCCTTGAAATACCCTTTCAAGGTTTTGATCTCCGCATCCGTTATGTTCATGGCGGCTTTCCGTGCGGCCAACCCCTCCAGCACCTCGCGGATTTCAAAAATGCTGATCATCTCCTTGCGTGTAAACAAGCGCACGAAGTAGCCGCGGCGGGGCTTGGATTCCACCAGTTTTTCATGTTCTAGAAATTTGAGGGCGCTGATCAAAGGGGTGCGGCTGACACCCAGTTCCCCTGCGATCTTTTCCTGAGGAATTTTCTGCCCGGGTAAAAGTTCACGGTCCTCGATCATCTGCTTGATCACCTGGTATATTTTTTGATCCAGATTTTCATACTCGGCACCTAAATTTTTCATGCCCGTTCCTTTTCGCATGATTACGGGAAGGAGAAATAAATCGTTTTGTATTTTGTATTCAAAATTCAATATACAAAACCACCGGGAAGGTCAACCCCTTTTTTCTTCATCGGGCGTTGACTTTGACCTTCGGTCCCGGTTCTGCTATGAGCTATCGGCTCACGGGCCTGAAACGCCTTATTTCACATGGATCAAAATCAGTCCCAGCCGATCAATTTGAAATGTGACCTTGCCGACATGCTGAAAACCAATATCTACAGCCTGTATGTGATCAAAATCGCCAAATGGTTCAACCTGGTCATGCCGACGATTGTGCTGTTTTACCAAAGCGCCGGAATGGGAATGCAGGATATCCTCCTTTTGAAATCGATCTATTCCGTCGCCATCGTCGTGTTCGAGATACCGTCGGGCTATGCCGCCGATCTGTGGGGCAGGAAAAAAACCCTCGTGGTCGGTTCGGTGTTCGGTGCACTGGGATTTCTGATTTACAGCGTCAATACGCTTTATGCCGGTTTCGTAGTGGCCGAGATCCTTTTGGGTCTGGGGCACAGTTTTATTTCGGGTTCGGATACGGCCATGCTCTTCGATACGTTGAAAGCCTCGGACCGGACCGACCACTACCTGAAACAGGAGGGCCGGGTAACGGCATTGGGGAATTTTGCAGAGGCCATTGCCGGCGTTGTCGGCGGTCTGCTGGCTGCAGTCAGCCTCCGTACGCCGTTTTATTTCCAGGTCGCGGTGGCGGCAGCGGCGATCCCAGCGGCCATCTGCCTGAAAGAACCGGCGTTTCATACCGGGACACCTGGTGACCGCCAGACCTTGGGCCGTCTTTTTCAGACGGTCCGGTATACCGTCCTGTCGAACCGGAAACTGAAGGCCGCCCTGCTGATCTCCTCTTTCACCGGCACCGCCACTCTCACATTTGCCTGGTTCGTCCAGCCCTTCTTCAAAGCGGTGGAAGTGCCCATACCCCTATACGGTTTGCTTTGGACGCTGCTCAACCTCACCGTCGGGGCAATGGGATTGTGTGTCCACCGATACCGGGATCTTTTCGGGTTTCGGATCGGCCTGGCGCTGGCCGTCGGTGGTGTGGCCGGCGGTTACTTCCTGGCAGGCACCTTCGTCACCCTATACGGGCTCGGCACCCTGCTGTTTTTCTATATGGCACGGGGTATCATAAGCCCCCTTCTCAAGGACTACATCCATCAGCACTGTGAATCCAGCGTCCGCGCAACGGTACTGTCCCTTCGTAATTTTACCATTCGCATCGTGTTTGCCCTGATCGGTCCATTGCTGGGATGGATGGCAGACCAGAACAGCCTGCAGTCTGCGTTGTGTCTGACCGGTGGTGTTTACCTGGCCGCTGTCGGAGCCTGCGCAGCATGGCTGTGGTACGGGGAGCGGTTTTCAAGGCCGGCTTTAAAGGAACTTTCAGGGGGGTTGTAAGGAAAATGGTGCAGGCCTTTCGCCACCAGGGAATTCTAATTCCCATCCTTTCATCCGGCCGGGGATGGATGGCGGTTGAAAAACCGGCCGGGCTGAGCGTTCACAACGATCCGCTTCTAGATCTGGTCTCCATCGTCACATCACAGATAAAGCGGCACCCCAGCCTTTCGGAACGAATCGCCCGGGGCAGGCGCACGGTTTTCCGGCCGGTCCACCGTCTGGACAAACTCACCAGCGGCGTGATATTGTTGGCCTGCGATGCCGCTGCGCTTAAATATCTGGGAGACCAGTTTCAACTCCGGGATACGGACAAACGATATCTGGCCCTTTTGCATGGTTGCTTCTCTCGGGTGGGGGAAACGGGGGCCTGGAAGCGTCCTCTGTCTCAGCAGGCTGGGGGACGGGACCGGCCGGCAGGCACGGGCCCGAAAAAAGCGTCCCTCACCCGATACCGGGTACTGGCCCACAGCCCCCACTATACCTATCTGGAATGCCGTCCGGTAACGGGTAGAAAGCACCAGATTCGGCGGCATGCCAAACTGGCGGGACACCCGGTGGTGGGAGACCGGCGATACGGATCCAAGCGGGCGGCTGATTTTTTAACATTCCGAAAAGGTTTCTCCCGGCTGGGGCTCCACGCCAACACCCTTAAAATCCGGGAACCCTGGAAGGAGCAAACCGTAAGGATCCGTTCCGTCGGGCTGCCGCCTGAAATGGAAAAACTGTTCAGGGAAGATCGTTTCGATGGGAAAAGACCATGAGCCGACACTGATTTATCAAAATCCCAAATGTCAAATCCCAAAATTCAAACAAATACCCATTACCAAAAGTCCAATAGCCAACCGATCGCTTACCCCCCCGAACGGTTTGAACATTGGGAATTGTGATTTGTTTGATATTTGATGGTTGGGATTTGATTTTTTTTATAGGATTATATCCTAAGGTGTTGATAGGGTTCTCGAACCATGAAATAAGGGTGGGGAATAACGGAAAACCCGCACATCAAACCTGTGAGAATCCAATATGAGGAGGCGCTTTGATGACGCAGCCGTCTGCGATTGCCGTATTGGGAACCTTCGATTCAAAGGGGGACGAACACCGATTTTTAAAAGATGCCATCAACGACCGCGGTGATGCGGTTCTCACCATAAACGTCGGCACCCGTAAACCCTCCCCCTTCCAAGCGGATATCGATCTTTTTGCTGAATTGACGCAGACCCAATCTCTGCCCCCGGAAGACAGGGATCGGGCGATCGGTGCCATGATCCAGCGAGGACGGGAACGGGTCGGTGAACTCTATGACCGGGACCGGATCCGAGGCGTCATATCGGCGGGGGGTGGATCCGGCACCCACCTGTGCAGCAGTATCATGAAGGTGCTCCCTTTGGGTGTACCCAAGGTGATGGTGTCCACCGTGGCCTCCCGGGACATGTCCGATGTGGTGGGAACCCGGGATATCACCATGATGCACAGTGTGGTGGATCTTCTGGGGGTCAACAGCATTACGGAAGGCGTGCTGGACCGTGCCGCCGCGGCGATCTGCGGCATGGTCCAAAGCCGCGCTGTACCGAATCACGGAAAGGATCGTATCGCGTTGTCCTTTTTCGGTTTCATTACGCCGGCGGCGGAAAAGATACGATCCTATCTGGAAGAGAAGGGATACGAAGTCATCGCCTTTCATGCCAACGGCACCGGCGGCATGGCCCTGGAGGAACTGGCAGCGGAAGGCTACTTTGCCGGCATCCTGGACTTGGCCACCCATGAATTGGCCGATGCCCTTAAAAACGGATACTGCGGAGGCATCGGACCGGGCCGCTTTGCGCCGGTCAGGGGAAACCGCATCCCCCGGCTGGTGGTGCCCGGGGGCATGGATTGTGCCGTTTTGGAGTTCACCCGGCAAAACATACCGGAGGCGTACCGGAACCGGAGGATCTTCTTTTACGATTTCCGATCCGCCGTCCGGCTGACACACCGGGAATCAGAGTTTTTGGCCGGCCAACTGGCGGAAAAACTCAACCGGGACGCTGCCAATGTCCGGGTGCTGGTCCCCAAAAGGGGCTGGTCCGCAGCGGACATAGAGGGGGGGCCGTTGTATGACCCGTCCGTCACCGATGCGTTTATGGAGAAATTCAGAAACGAGCTGGACGGTGCCATATCCATGGAATCGGTGGACGCGCATATCAATGACACCGAATTCGCCCGAGAGGCCTCAGATTTGATGGATCGTATGCTGCGATCCTGACCGGAAACAAGCTGGAGAACGGAATGTCAACCGATCAACCTGCCGACCCCGATCGATTGCCCATGGGAACTGACCCCCGTCATAAAAAACAGGCGGAACCGTTTGTGAAAAACGAAACGGGGGAGACGGCACGGCGGAGCCACAGTGAAACGCTCCGGGCGATATTCGACCAGGCCTTTGAGTTCATCGGTTTAATGTCGGTGGACGGAACGCTATTAATGGCAAATAAGGCATCCCTGGCGCTTCTGGACCTTGAAGATCACGAGGTGCTGGGCAAAAAGTTCTGGGACGCGCCGTGGTGGGCACATTCTTCAGAGCTCCGCGCCCGGTTAAAAGGCGCCGTAAGAGATGCGGCGAAGGGGGAATTGGTCCGGTTTGAAGCCTTCCATCCTTTGCCGGACGGAGTTACGCGGTATGTCGATGTCTCCGTCAAACCGATCCTTGAAGCGGACGGTACCATCATTTTCCTGATCCCTGAGGGCCGGGATATTACCGAACGGAAAAAGATTGAAGAGGCGTTAAGAAACAGCGAAGCCCAACACCGGTTTCTCGTCGAGAACCTCAACGATGTGGCATTCAGCATCGATATGAAGGGGAATTTCAGCTATATCAGCCCGGTGGTGGAGCACCGGTTCAATCTGTCGCCGGAAAGCTTTGTCGGAAAAAATTTCATCGATTTCGTTCACCCCGATGACCTGCAGGCCGCTTTGGAAAGTTTTGAAGGACGCATCGAAGGTTCCCAGGAGCCGTTTGAGTTCCAGGTCAAAGTGGGGGAAGGTCAATATCGCTGGGCCAGGGTATCGAGTCGGCCGTTTTATCAGGATGACCAGATGGCGGGATTGAACGGCATCCTTACCGACATTTCGGATCTGAAATCGGCCGAGGCCCGGTTGCGGGAATCCAACCGGATACTGGAGCAAAATGTCCGGGAACGGACTGCAGATCTGCTCGCCGCCAACCGTGAATTGAAGCGGGAGAATGAAGAACGGATCCAGACGGAAAAGTCCCTTAGAGAAAGTCAAAAGCATCTCAAATCGATTCTGAAAAGTGCGTCCGGATTTGCCATTTACCGCCTGGAGTTCGACAAAACAGATCCTTACCTCCTTCGCCCCGTCTTTGTCAGCCCCTCCGTCAGGGAAGTGCTGGGGATCTCTCCTGAAACGTTCACATCCGACAGCTTCTTTGACAACATCCATCCCGAGGAGGTTGATCGTGCCAGGGCCGCCAACCTCAAGGCGTTCGAGACCAACCGGTTCGACGAGACCTGCCGCTTTTATCATCGGATTAAAAAAAGGTGGGTCTGGATTCACGCGATCTCGACGGGAGTACGGGACGAACTGGGCCAGGTCACTCACGTCAACGGCATTTTCATCGATACCACCGCCGAACATGAGTCGGAAGCGGAGCTGAAAAAGCACCGGGACCAACTCAAAAAAAAGGCACAGAACCTGGAGGACCTGAACATCGCCCTCAAGGTACTGCTGGATCAACGGGAATCGGACAAGTCGGAAATCGAATCCAATACGACGGAAAATATCAAGGGGCTCATCGAGCCGTTGATCTCGAAGCTGAAAATGTCCGGATTAAAAAAGGGCCAGAAGATGCTGGTGGAGGTGATCCAATCCAACATTAACGGGATCACATCGCCGTTTCAAAAGAATTTGTCCAAGGCCCTGACCAATCTGACGCCCAAGGAGATTCAAATCGCCAATTTAATCAAGCTGGGGAAAAGCACCAAAGAAATCGCGGAGATCGTCGGCATCTCCCACCGAACGGTGGATACCCACAGGAGAAATCTGAGGGCCAAATTCGGCCTCAAAAACAAGAAAACCAATCTACGCACCTATCTGTTGTCCCTCGATTGAAAACCATGCCTGAAGACCGCATCATCTGGGATTTTGACGGTACCATTTTGCCCCTGTCCCCCTATGACAGCGAACAAGCGCTCCTTATCCACCAATTGGCCGCCCCAGAGAAGAAAATTCCCGCTTATAGAAAATGGGCCGCCCGGGCGCTGGTTTACGGCGACCGGAAAGAGTGGTTCAAACTTTCCTTCAGGCTATTCAAATGGGGTTATATCCGCCTTTTGCTGGGAACACCCCCTTCTGTTATCGACGATGTGACGCGTCGTTTGGCCGGAACCATCCCGAAAACGGACCGGAATTCGCTCCACCGGCTGCTCGATGCCGGACACCGCATGGTGGTCATCAGCTGCGGCACCGCCGACCTGTGCGAAGGGGTTCTGAGAGCGGCCGGCCTCATCGGCTGTTTCGAAGCCATTGTCGGGAACCGTTTTCGGTTCAAAGCCGGCGGTATTGCAGGAATGGACTTGAATGTGCCGACTCCGACGGATAAGGTGGCGGCGGCAAGAGCACTGGGAATCGATCCCGGTCGGTCCGTGGTCGTAGGAGATGGCTATTCGGACCTGCCCCTGCTGGACCTTTCCCCGGTTCCCATCATGCTGGACAGAAACGGAGGCAAACGGCACCTGTATCAACAAAAAAACTATCATTTTTCAGGTTCGATCCCTGGCATACTCGGCATTCTTGGATATCGAAAATGACGACTTTGATCATATTTGACATGGATGGGGTGCTCATCGACGTTTCCGGTTCCTACCGCGAAACCGTGAGGCAAACCGCAAAATTATTCTTTGAAGGGGCCAAAAACTTCGACCGGCTGCCCGATCCGTTGTTTTCCCTTTCCGACCTGGCAGCTGTCAAGCGCAGCGGCGGTTTGAACAACGACTGGGACCTGACCTGTGCGGTATTAAATCTGCTGGCAACCCGGGTGGAGATACCGGACCGCATCGGGACGGACGCATGGCGGCGATTTCGGGAAACCATCGATCGGTGCGACCTATCGGGCCTGGCCCGTTATCTAGTGGATGACGGCGGCTCCCTGGCTGCGCTCATGGCATCTCTAGGGCGCCCACAGCATCCGTTTATTCAAAAGATGTATCGCGGGGACGTGGGCACCGGAAATATCATCAAGCAGATATTCCAGGAGATCTATCTGGGGGGTGATCTGTTTCGATCGACCTACGGCAGCCCTCCCAAAATCCACACCGGCGATGGCGCCATCGCAAGGGAGAAACTGCTGGCACAACCCAAGGACCTGGCTCACCTGTCCGATCGGTATGAATTGGGCATCGCCACGGGCCGCCCGGGAAACGAAGCCCTTTGGCCGCTTGAACACTTCGGCATCGGGAAATACTTTTCAATCGTCTATTCACTGGACGACTGCCTCCGGGAAGAGGATAGAATCTTTAAGGAGAAGAAAAAAAAGGTGTCCCGGGGAAAACCCCACCCGTTCATGTTGGACGCAATTGCGGATCAACTGGGCCTGCCCTTTGATAGATACTGCTACATCGGCGACATGCCCGACGACATGATGGCCGCCAAACGATCAAATGCCGGCTATACCGCCGTCGGCATGCTGGCTTCTTCACCGGAAAAGGAAAATCTGAAAAAGGACCTTCTGCGGGCGGGTGCGGACTTTGTTATCGATGATTTCTCCGAATTGACGGGACTGTTGGACGCCGAGACCGCTTGACCCGCGAGCAGGTAACCATCACTCCCTGCCAAAGAGTTGAATGACGCCCATGGCGGCCAATCCCATTCAAGCGAACTGATAGTAACGGACAGGTCGGCATAAATGAAACGTGTTTACTCAGGCACGTACCGCGGGTACGTTGACTTGCTTAATCTTGAAAATTCCAGATCGATCTCGACCGTGGCAAAAGGAGCGTCCGGATTGGTGGTTTTAAGAATATTTCCTTCAGGATCAACAATCCAGCCAAGACCGCCGCAGCTGATGTTATGGCCAGGTGGGTACCATAAATTAGATGAAATAGAGTAAGCGCCTGAACAAACCGCAGCTGCCTGGCCACCGGCCAACCATTTATCGACTGAACCGTGTGGGGTCGCACGAGGGATGCATAACAGATCAGCCCTGGCGGCGGCATAGTGACGGGCCCATTCAAAGAACCACATTTCGGTACAGATTTGAACACCGATTCTTACAGATCCAAAAAATGCAATATCAAACGATTTCAATCCCCGATCATACCATGAATGTTCCCAATATCCATCTTCGTCTGGCAAATAGTATTTTTCACGAATAGGAGAGGGGCGATTTAAATCTCTCGTCCAGATGTAAGCTTCATTTCGACGACTCCCAATGCGATTGATAATGGGTCGTGTTCCAACAATAGCTGACGCCCCAAGCTCATTAAGGTTGTCAATATATTTTCGATGGCGCTCCATGGATTGTGCCCATCGGTCGGGATCCGGGCTCTTGTCGGCGGCAAGCCATTCAGAAAAGCTCATTTCGGGCAAAAGGACAAACTCGCTTTTTTCTGATGCAATATGTTCTTTAAGGGATGAAAGATATCTGTCTAATTGGCTCTCCCTGGGATCCAATTGGCAAACTGTAATTTTCATTATCGGCATCCATACCCACTTTTTGGGTTATCCATGAAGCTAAAGTCGCATAATGAGTGCATCATTTGCATCTGCTGTACCATCAAGGCGTTGAAAAAATATTATTTTCTATTGCAAACGCCTTTGCATTTTCAATGTAATTCAACACTTCTATTTCTGCCATCTTTGCGTTGCGTTCCTGAAGGTACTGGTTTCCGGTCATGACCACGGCCACATCGCTCTCAAGGGTTTCTTTCTGAAGAGAAAAAGAAGCATAGATGAGTCTCCGGACATTGGGCAAAAGCTCGCGGACCAAATGCTCGAGCAACGGATTATGGGTTGCTTTTAAGGTGGCCACCGCAAAATCAAACAATGCGGTGTAGTAACCGTATACATCCTCTTGGGCCACACAGTCCCGGCTTCTTTTTGCAGCCGCATCGATGGTTTCAAGATCCTCGGCTGTACCATTTTCCACACACTGCCGGGCCATGAGACGAAAAAGGGCCATCAATACGTCACAGAGTTGGACGATAAAGGTTGCCGACAGCTCCGTGACACGGGCCCCGCGCCTGGGGATCAGTTCCACCAGCCGATTCCTCTCCAAGATGCGAAGCGCTTCGCGGATCGGACTGCGGCTGACGTTTAGCTCACCGGCAATTTGGGTTTCCATAATCCGTTGGCCCGGACGAATCTCCATGCGGATTATTTTCTCCGTAATATGGTCGGCTATCTGTTCGGACAGGTTGGCGATGTGATTCAAGGGCATATTTATTGCCTCGCTCCGATTGATTCGGCACCCATTGCACGGGACTTCATAGAAGACAGGCGTTTATGACGGTATCCAGCGGGCCGGGGATATCCTCGTCAGGCAACTGGAAAAAACTGCGGCCCTCCCGGTCAAACTCGCGCAGACGATCGATTTCTAAAAGCCCACCCCAGATCACAAGGCCCGGTATGGAACCGATTGCATCGATCTCTTGCTGATCTCGCATTTTGTTGAAGATCACACCTGCTTTTTCAAGGGCACATTTTTGTTTCGCCACGCGGTGAATCGTTTCCACGATGGTACGGGCCTTTAATGAGGCGTCCGACACCAGTAACAGGTGGGTCACCATTTCCATCACCCGCCTGTTGATCTGTTCTATCCCGGCTTCAGCGTCAATAATCACGTAGTCAAATTTTACGGCCATCTCCTGGATGATATCCTTTAAAAGGGCGTTCACCCGGCAATAGCAGCCATCCCCTTCCGGCCGGCCGATGGCCAGAAAGGCGATATTGTCTTTCTCTTCAAGGGCATTGAAAAGCTCGTAATCGAGCGAACGGAGCAGCTCTTTTCTGTCGGTGGTTTCACCTGTCTCAAGCCGTGCGATCAGTTCGTTGCGGATGTCATCCACCGTTTTTTGAACCGTGATACCCAGTGGAAAGGAGAGGCCTACGGCCGGATCCGCATCGATGGCCAGAATTCGATTGGCCGGATCTTCTGACATTCGCCTGACAATCAGTGCGCTGATGCTTGTTTTACCCACCCCGCCTTTGCCGCAGACCGCAAGGACCACAGGTCTTTTCGGTATCAAGCCCGGCGATTTGTTTTCATTTGGCATGTCCGCCTCCAGATAAAGGCACGCCGGCCCCTTTCTTACGGGTCAGCTTATCCCGCAGTCTGCGCAGGTCACCGGCGTCCTCGCACAGGTCTTGATACTCGCAGTCCGCGCAGTCTACCGTCATCTCGTTTACCATTTTAGACATGGCCTGTATGATGCGATTCGACCGTTTCCCCAGATCATATAGTTCCGTGACATCCTCATCAGAAGTGGTGACAAAAATCACTTCCACCGACTTCACGTACGCCAGTGTCTTTAATTCCCTGATCAGCGCGCTGCCGATATGACCAAAAGAAAAACCGTCGTCGACTGCCGCCTGGCTCACACGGTGCCACTCCGCCATGTAATGCGAGGCCGATCTGAGCATATGACCTTTGAGCGCCAGATCAAATTTTTTAAGGTAAATCTCCCGGTTGCGTCGAGCGGCATTGGTTTCATCAAACCCTTTCACTCCGGTGATCACAATTTTTCCGAAAGGGTTCAGTTTTTTCGACGTTTCGGTCACATCCGGACCGATTAGGGTAATCTGTTCATCATTGACCAGGGCCTCATCCCCGGTCCAGACGCCAAAGGAAACCGACGCCGTCTCCGGGCTGCCAAATTCCACTGCCAAATCCGGCATCAGGATGAGGTCCCGGTTCTCGGCGCCGGGCCAAGCCGGATAGTTTTCGGCCGGGAGCACTCGACATCCACCGGCTTTGCATGCAGCCTTTTTATACCGGTCGATCCGCGCGATGATGTCATTGAAAATGTTCAATTAAGGTTTCCCATCGGCAGCAATCAAAGCGGCTCCCAGGGCGCCGTTCATCTGGGGGTCGATGCCTTCTAATGATTTTAATTCGACCCCGAGCCCCTGGGCAAGGGCATCGAAAACACCGACGTTTTTGGCAACCCCGCCGGTCATGATCACATCTTCTTCAATGAGCAGGCTGCGGACCTGGGACGCCACCCGCTTGCCGAGGGAGCAGTGCAGTGCATTTAAAATGTCGGCCACATCCTTCTCTTCGTTAATCAACGATACCACTTCGGTTTCCGCAAAGATAACGCACTGGTTCGATATGCTGATCTCTTCTTTATAGGTTTGGCCACAGGCACCCATCGCATCGAGGTCAACCTGCAAGGCATCGGCCATGATCTCAAGGAAGCGGCCGGTTCCGGCCGCACATTTGTCATTGTAGGAATAGCGAATCACCCGGCCGTCCGCGTCGAGCTTGATGGCCTTTGAATCCTGACCGCCGATATCCACGATCGTTCTCGCCGCCGGCATGTTCCAGAAAGCCCCCCGGGCGTGACAGACGATTTCAGATTCGCAGGTGTGGGCAAAGGGGATCTGCTGCTGCCCATAGCCGGTCCCGACGATCTTATGGATATCTTCAAGGGCCAGGCCGGCTTGTTCGAGGGCCCTATTCATGACACTTCTGGCAGAGTCAACTGGATCCAGTCTGGCCGAGATCAACGCATCGGTAAGGATGGTATCATTTTCCAGGATCACGACTTTCGCGGTTCGGGATCCCACATCACATCCTGCTGTCAGCATGCCTCTCCTCCGGTCGTTGGGTTCAAATCAATTTTTTTCGTTTTTCTTTTCCAGGGCAAAAAGTGCTGCCCCCACCGCACCGGTCAGTTGGGGATCAACCCGTTTTATCCGCTTGATGCGGCACCCCAGTATTTTGTTCAGCGCCGTGACGACGCCATCATTCTTGGCGACACCACCGGTGATGCAGATATCTTTTTCCAGCCTGATCGTATTGGCCAGCATGGATACCCGATTGGCCATGGCGGTATTGATACCGGCACAGATATCGGCGGCCGGCCGGCGCGCATTGATCAGTTTGATGACATCGGCCTGGGCAAAAACCGTGCAGACCGAGGCAAAAGTGACCGGGGCGTCTGATTTGGCCGCCAATGCGCCCAGATCCGACACCGATATATTCATCACCTGGGCCATCACATCCAGAAAGCGGCCGGTGCCGGAAGCGCATTTATCGTTGGTGACGAATTTTTCGAGGTTGCCGCGTGGGTCCAATTTAATCACTTTGCAATCCTGACCTCCGATATCGAAAATTGTCCGGGCGGAAGGCACCAACCACTTGGCGCCTTTTGCGTGGCACGAAATTTCAGAGACCGTCTGGTCCACAAAGGAGATTTTCTCGCGGCCGTACCCGGTACCGACGCAGCAGGAGATGTCTTTTTGCGATAGCCCGGTTTGTTCAAAAACAGCGGCCATGACCTTTGCGGCCGACTCAGCGGGTTTGGGACCGGACCGGATGATGGCCGCGCCCAGAACTCTTCGGTTTTTCATCACGACGGCTTTGCTGGTCAGCGAGCCGACATCGCATCCGGCTGCAATGGTCATAATAACTCCCTTATTCTATAAAATTCTTCCAGACGCATCTGGGTGGTTTCCCATGCTTCCACCCGGGTGTCAAAACTGTCGGCATGGACAATATGGGTAGGGAACCCGGCGCTTTCGAGATCGCGGGCCAGCAGCTTGACGTTAGACCAAGTGTTCCGACAGCCGGGGGTCCCGCAATAGATGCAGCAGTCGGCCTGATACATTTTGGCCAGGGAGATGGTGTCTTCCAGCCACATATTGGGGGCGTCGTAGGGTCCCCGAATGGTCCGGGTCATGGGCATACGCGCATTGATATCCGCCATGGAGTCGATCATGGTGTCCAGATTGGTGGTGTCGATCCGATAGCTTGTACCGGGGACGCCGGTGGTATAGGGCGCCGTTTCCGCAAAAGTTCGGGATAAAATACTACCCATGTGGGAGATCCCCTTTTTTTCAAACCACTCGATCATGGCGATACCCAAACTATAGTTGTCGATATAGGCGAGAAATGACCGATTCTGCTCCGTGCCCTGCTTCAGGCCGGAAAGGCCCTGCTCGGCCTTTTCACGCACAATCGCCACCATCTCCCGAAGCATTTGGGTGTATTTCTTTTTACCCGAGAAGATATAGCGGCCGGCGTAGATCATCACGTGGTAGATACCCGGAACCGGATTGGGAACCAGGCGCTGCATCTCCTCCAGCTCGTTCATCAGTTCATCTTGCTTTTTCTTCTCCTCCAGCACTTCTCTAAGCCGGTCAATATCAAAGGAGCAGCCGGTATTGTCTTCGATGAATTGAATGAGGGCCCGATAGTCTTTATGGTGGTAGTCCTGCACTTCTGCTGAGGTCAGATTGGCCGGATAATCCAGGCCGTAATAGGGGATATCCAGGTATTGGGCGGCAAAACTATAGGCATTGGCATTGGTGTCGCACACCCCGCCCATGTTGAGCGCCACAAGATCAATCTGGGCACCCAGCCCGGCCAGATATGCCCCCATGGCACCTCTTTGCGACGAACAACCGGTTTCGGAAAAACCGATTTCGGTACAATAATCCATGAAATCCGATGACCCGCGTTTCCAGAGCATGGAGGTCAGGGCCGTGCCGATTTCCAGGGTCACCGGCACCAGGTTCTCAATCGCATGAAACACAGAGGGGTCAAAGCAGAAAGTGGTCATGACCACCTTCTTGTTGTTTTCACGGGCATGGACAATGTCGGTGTAGTAGTCCCCAAAAAAATCAAGAAAGGTCATGGCCGGCTTGCCTGTGGCCAGCAGGGGCTCAAGCAAAGGCCGGACATAGGGGATATAATCAAACATCGCCTTGAGCTCTTTGGTGGTTGCGTTGCACAGGTTCTTGGAGACATTGAAAGTTGCTGCAAAAAGCCAGTCCAGATTGTATTCTTTTAGCTCAGGTCGCATGGGGTGCCTTTTTAATAGACGATAGTGAACTGGGGTTTTGAAATGCCAACTGCTCAATAAACGCATCCACCCGCATTTTCAGTCGGCCCCGGTCCACCAGCGGGCCATATTCCCGTTCGATTCTCAGGGCGGGCAGCCCGATTTTCTCAAGATCCCGTTCAAACAAGCCGTTTTCAGAGCCATGGAGATCGCAGAACCGAATATTCTGCATGATGACCCCGTCGACCTGCAGGTGTTGTATTCTCTGCATGAGCATCGCGGCCCTTTCCCGGTACCCGCCCAGCATGCGGGGACACACCGATCCGGACAGATACTTTGCCGCCAATGCGTTCACCGGGTCACCGGTTTCGTCTACATGATCCGCCTCAGTCCGAACACCGAAACAGACATTTTCACCGACCACGACAGCATCGGATTCTTCTATCAGGCGGATCAGGTCAAAATCGTCACACACACTGCCGCTTAAAAAAAGCCGTTTTCGATTGGCCGTGACGACCGCCTTTCGGGTACGGATATCATCCATCAGATCCTCAAGATGGTCGGCATAGCTGTCCCTTGACATGACCGTGCCGGCCACGATGGCGGCATAGGCCTCGGCTCCGGTCACTTTCATCTCATCTGCCTGGCGCAGTTGTTCAAGCTCCCACAGCAGCCGACGGACCTTGTTCTGCTTTCTGACGGCCTGTCGGAGCGCCTGTTCGGTGATGGTGACATGAAACTGTTTTTCGATGGCGGCCATCATCTTTTTGATCTGATTGACATACCAGTCGCGCGCATGGCCGTCTGGCTTATGCGGTACATCCACATAATGAAACCAGGGCGGCGAGACCCCCTGCATATCCTGCCCCATTTTCCGCCAGCAGTCGTCCAACCGGCGCATGGTATCGCACCCGTTGGAGATGACGACCCCGTCCAGGAATGCGTAGCGCCCGCTGCCGGCCAGTTGAAGCAGGGCTTTGGGAAAGCTGCATACAAAGGGACCATAGTAAGCATCCGCAATTTCCATACTGGTGGCATTGATTCCACGAAGGCGCACCGGTAGGACCCCGGCGGCGTAAAACACCTCCACCGGGACAAACGAGCAGGTATAGCCGACCACCTGACCGCCCGCTTCTTTCCATTTTTGAATGTCAGGGATATTCAGCCGGGTGGCGGCATCTACAAACACCTTTTTCATCTGCTGATGTCCTCATTCATAATGAACTGGCGCAACCGGGTGCGCATCTCTTCGATTGAGTCGCCATTGGCGTCATGATCGGTTGTCAGACAGCGGATGACATCCCGGATCAAAACCGGCAGCACGTTTTGAAGAACAGGCTCAAATGTTTGTGTGAGGTCACGTGAGAGCCAGGTTGCCGTTTCCTCGATTTCATAAAGGTCCAATGTATTCACAAACTCCGTCACGACATGTTTCACTTTATCCGGTGACTGCTGCTTCAGGTTGTTTGCCGCAGCGCAGGCCGCATTGATCAATTCGGCAAACTCGTAAGCGTTCCATTCCGATAATCCGGTTGAAATGGCAGCGGCTGCCTTTTCTTCGCCCAGATTCTCGAAAAGATCGAGCTTTCGCCTGGCCAGCCTGTTTTTCGCGTTTGCCCGGGTCACACGATGCTTCAGGGCAAACGCCGGGAATTGGGGATCTTCGCTGGCCGCCGCATAGAGCTTTGTCAGCAGGGTCTCTTGGCCGTCAACAAGGGCATTGGCGGCCTTGAAAAGCCGTTCGGTGTCCATCTCTTCCAGAGCGGCCCTGGCTTTGCGAGCCAACTCGACTGAGAACTGCGGCATCCCGCCATCACCGGTTAATGCACTGCCGGTATGCACCTGGTGGATGAATTCCGCCAGGTTGTTCATCAACTTCCCGGCTCTCCGGGCATCGGTTTCTCTAAAAAACGATATGAGTAGATCGGCCAGAATATCGGCGGGCAGGTCATTAAAACGCTTCAAAAGGTCTTCACCGTAAAAGAGCAGATGGTTGGATATCCCGGGAACAAAAGACAACATCAGAATCAGTTTGGCGGGATATTCAAACAGGAGATCATTTAATTTTGTACCCAGGGCCCTTAAATCGGGTTCCGAATTCGCGAACACGTCCTTGAGTTCCCCAAAATCAAGCTGGGCCAAAACCTGTTTCAGGATCCGGCCCGTCTTGTCGGCCAAGAGAGTCGGATCCGTTTTGTGCAACCGGTCAAGGGTAGAGGCCAGGGAGGCGAGGATGCGACCGGTTTTATCGGAATCGAAAGTGGCCAGGAGTTGATTGAACAACACCGTCTGCCGCGCTTGATCCGCGTTTTTAATGGAGGCTGTCACCAGTTCGGCCAGCTCCAGCAGACGGCTGGTTAAAACCGGCAGCTGATTGCGGATATAAACGACGACCTCCGGATGCTGCAACAGATGGACCAGATCCGGTTGCACGGCCTGCTCACCTGAAGTGACATCCTTTTTTGCGAGGATCCGTCTGACATGCCTGGCAAGTTCAGGTCGGATCACGCCTTTTTCACCCCATCCGTGGAGCACACCGGATAGCAGGGCCTTCAAAAGATGCCGGATCTCAGACGTTTTCGCAGCTTCGGTGACAACGTCAGACATCGACAGCTTTTCTAAATCAGGGCCGGACATGGGCAACGATCTCCTTTCGAATAGATTCTGAAGCTCTCACTTGGCCAACTGTTTGGCCAGGCGTTTGCCCAGAGCCAGCAGGGTAAATGTGGGCGGCAGCCCCCAGGCCTCCGGGATGACCGAACAATCGCACACATACAGGTTGTGATATTGGGTTTGCAGGTCAGCATCCACCACATCCCCCACCTTGACCGTGCCGCCGGGGTGGGCAGCAATATACCAGCTCTTGAAAATACCCGTCGCACCGGCATTTTTCAGGATCTCCCTGGCCCGGTCATACCCTTTGAGGAGTTTTTGGCGATCGCTGTCATGCAGATGCTTGCGTACCCCTTCGTTCCAGGTCACCCGCCCGCCCAGACGATCTTTGGCCTTGATCATAATCTGCAGGGTATTGCCGTGGGAAAACAACTTGTGCAGCCGGAACACCTGGGCGGCAAACAACATATAGGGACTCCGGGGAACGGTCATATCGGTCATCACATAACCTTCATCTTCCATGTGTACCCCGGTTGCCATGGGAACCTCCCGGCCGCCACCCAGGTTCTTGACCGTACCCATGACCGAGATGAGGGGATCAAAGAAATAATCGTATCCAGCCCGGTAGATCCCACTTTTCCGGAGAATGACCGGTGAACCGATGCCGCCGGCCGCCAGGATGATTTTAGGTGCGTACGCCCTTTGAACACCTCCCCATCGTTTATAGGCCACCCCGATGGCGGTATTCTTTTCAACGAGTACCTTGTGAACCTTGGCCCGCGAGATCAGGGTCGCTCCTTTTTCCACGGCCTGGTCGATATAATGACGGGCGTTCCACTTGGCCCCGAAGGGACAGCCGTAGTTGCACCGCCAGCAACCCGGCTGACACTTCTCCTGGTAAATAAACTTGGGCAGCTTGTTCCATGCATAACCGAGCTCCCGGGCACTTGCCATGATGCGTGTGGCGCCCGGACCCACCAGATCGTCCTTCAAGGGAGCTATCGGCAGCTCCTTTTGGACCTCCGCAACCTCCGCTGTGATATCCAGTCCATGGGACTTGAGCATTTCCACCGGCGGGTCAAAGGCAGTGGCATAAAAGAACACGGAACTCCCTCCGGTGGTGATGCCCCTGACCAGGGCAAGGGCGTTATAGGTCATGAGAAGGCTGCGCCCGGGAACGCCGCCGGCAAGCGCCGCCTGCCAGCTTGTTCCACGGATCCCCCAGTTATCACCCCATTCAAGGATCAGAACATTCTGGGACTGTTTTGAAAGTTCCCGGGCAACGGTTGCCCCTCCGGGCCCGGTTCCAACAACGATGGCATCATATGTCCCATGGCGCGTTGACTCCATTGAGCGGCCTCCCCAGATCTAAATTGTCGATTGTCGACAATTTAGGTTGCCGCTTATCCCATGTCAAGGAAAAACCGATAGTGATAGAAAAGAAACGGGGTACACGATGTTGGAATTGAACGAGGAAGTTTAAGATGATATGAATAGTGGTTATCGCAATGGATCCTATTTTCAATTCTCTTGAAACAGTGGCTTTCTCTACTCACATGCACTTTTTTCCCGGCAGTGCAAATTAGTACGACCCTATGAAAACAAAGGGCATTCAAGAAAAAAAATGACGCCTTTAATTAACATACTGGTTGCCGGTGATGTCAAAACCGGCGAAATCTCCTGGGGTTTCATGGTCATCGGGCTTTTTGGCGGATTGGCTCTTTTCCTTTACGGCATGGAAAAGATGAGCGAGGGGATGAAAAAATCCGCCGGCAGCAAAATGCGCTCCATTCTGGCGGCCCTGACCCATAACCGGGTGGTGGCGCTCATCGTGGGGGCATTCGTCACCATGGTGATCCAGTCCAGCAGCGCCACCACCGTGATGCTGGTCAGTTTTGTACAGGCCGAGCTTATGGGATTTGCCCAGGCCATCGGCGTTATTCTGGGGTCTAATATCGGCACCACCGTCACCGCCCAACTCATCGCCTTTAAGCTGACCGATTATGCCCTGCTGATGATTGCCATCGGTTTTACCATTCGCATGCTGGCCAAAACCGACGGATTCAGGCATGTGGGTGAAGCGGTCCTCGGATTCGGCATCCTGTTTTTCGGCATGAAGCTGATGGGCGATGCCATGAAGCCGTTGCGAACCTACCCCGAATTTATCGACCTTATGAAGGGATTGGAAAGCCCACTGCTGGGCTTGTTAGTCGGGGCGTTATTTACCGCCCTGATACAGAGCAGCAGCGCGTTTACTGGGATCGTGATCGTTCTGGCCCAGCAGAACCTGATCACACTGGATGCAGGTATCCCCATGATATTGGGGGCCAATATCGGCACCTGCATTACCGCCGGGCTGGCCAGCATCGGCACTCAGCGGGATGCCAAACGGGTGGCGCTGGTCCATGTGCTATTTAATTTCACGGGTGCCATTCTATTTGTTCTATGGGTTCCGGCCTTTGTGGACCTTATTCAAGCGATTGCAGCAAAATTCAATTCGGACACCGCCCGTCAGATCGCCAACGCCCACACCATCTTCAACGTTAGCCTGGGTTTAATCTTCTTGCCCTTCACGACCCTTTTTGCCAAACTGATTCTTTTCATCTTACCGCATAAGGAGGTGGCCAAAGGGATCCAACCGGCGGTTCAGCATCTGGACAAAAGCATGATTGCCACGCCGGACTTTGCCATAGGACTTGCACGCGCTGAAATATCACGCATGGCCAAACTGTTGGGGCGTATGCTGCGAGCCATCATTATTCCCTTTATGTCCGACGCCAAATTGATCCACCGAGACGGGAACCACAAAGATGAAACCGACCTTCTCATCAAGGAGATCCCCACCCGGGATGAGTTCTTTCCTGAGCTCACCCTGCTGGAGGGAATCGATATGCGGGAGGAAAAGATCGATTTTATTGAGGAGAATGTCTGCGACTATCTGATGCAGGTGGCTCGCCAGGAACTCACCGATGACCAGGTGACAGAAGTATACTGCATGATCTCCATCGCCAATGACCTGGAAAGCATCGGCGATATCATCCACCGCAATATGCTGCCGCTGATCGATAAAAAACGGGCACTGTCCTCCGATTTTTCCGAAACGGGCAAAGAGGAGTTAATGATCTACCATTTGAAGGTGTGCAAGCAAATAAACCGCCTGAAAGAAGCCTTTGCCGAGAACAACCTGGGCACCGCTGAACAGATCATGAAAAAAGAGAGTAAATATCTGAGTCTTGAGTCCAGATATCGTTTAAAGCATCTGGAGAGATTACATCAAGCGCGCAGAGAGTCTATCGTGACCCATGAGATCCACATGGAATTGATGGACATTTTCAAACAAATCAATGTCTACACCGCCAACATCGCCAAAACCTACCTCGACACCATGGGCAAAGAGGGTACTTCCTGAATGACGGAAAAACAATCCTTCACTTCATGCGATACTGTAAACGGATGTGAGAAAATTCATTTCGCTGGCGTATATGGTATCTATAATCTCTCTCTTTAGGTCATCATCCAAGTTCTCGAAAATGACATAGCCCTGCCGAAGCGTCTCCAAACCGAGAGCTATTCCCTCGACATCTTTCCTGGGGTAAACGAAAGGCTTGCTGTTCATTTTGGCAATTACAGATTCTAAAATCGTAATGGTCTTACCTATCAGCTTGGAGTTGGTCATACTGTTGAACAAGGAAGATACGTTATCGACAAACTGTTCAGATTGTTTTTTTGGTATTTGCCGCACACACTCGATAAACTGCCTGTCAGAAAGCGGCGGTTGATAGTTGCGCGCCAAGGCGGCATCCTGCAATACCGATTCGAATCGTTGAACGTCAATGAAGGATTCTAAAGAAGCAATTCCTGCCTTCATTGCCGATGGTAATAAAGGACCAAACTTCAATATCGCAGAAGCCATATTTCCTAAAAGGGCAAAAGCTTTAACAGGTTTCGAAGTGTAACTTGACAAGGTTTTGAAAGCGTCATTTAACTGTTCGCGTTTATCAGTTGCTGGGTATAAGCACTCCAAAAAATAATTGCGCACGTTGGATACGACTTCTTCATTAAGGGCTGGTGAAAGGACAAACGTTTCCCGCAATCGCTCGTATTGATATCTTTTTGAAATCAACTGACGGTACTTTTCAATCAGATGCGCCGCCAGTTCTTCTCTATCTATAATTTCTTCTTTATTCATATCACTTGGTTTCTGAAGCATTTCATTTCTGACCTTACTGTTTCCGTGGAATGAATGAGGCATTCTGCAATGCGTCGTGCCCTACTGTCAAATTCAGGACAAGGCGCCATCCTCCTCCGTTCCACTTTCTCAAAAGCCATCCTATTGCCGCCTTGCCCAATCGGTGGCCGTCCGATAACCGGGCAGCGCCGTCATGGTGAAACAGACGCCCGGGGTGAGGTTGCCCGACCCCGGCTTGTTGCATGCATTCCGCGGTTTCTGGCTTTAGCAATACTGTAGGTCATTCTTATATTACGCGTCTGCCGCCCAGATATCAAACATGCAAATGAGATGGTGTCCAGTATAGCAAGTGCCGTTGAAAAACATTGAGGCTAAATATCGAATTTAATTCGATACGTTAATACGGCTTTCAGAAAAGGGTTAATATGTCTCAAAAAACTTGGAAGGGGCGAGCCTTTGCTTCTTTGTGCTCACTGGCAAGTTTTATCTTATTATGTTTCACGGGTGTGATTCTGTTTGTAGAGCCTCACGGTCGGGTGGCTTACTGGACGAAATGGAATTTTATAGGCCTTGAGAAAGATCAATTGGGTAACATCCATCTTTTCTCAGGTCTTTTATTCTTGGTGGCAGGTGGATTTCACCTCTATTATAACTGGAAGCCACTGATAAGATATCTGGGCGAAAAAATTGACAATAGATTTCAATTTAAACGGGAAATCATCGCCAGTCTGTTGATATTTATTTGGATTATCGTGAGTGGTATTTGGTCCCTCCCTCCCCTTGCTTATGTAAGCAATCTAGGCGAGAAAATAAAAAATTCGTGGGTTACATCGCCAGATTTAGAACCGCCTTTTGGCCACGCAGAGCTCGTCAGCCTAAAAACCTTTTGCAAGAAGCAACGCATACCGCTGGATCAGGCGGTGATGGCGTTATGGGATGCAGGCTTCAAATTGGATAGCCCTAAAGACACTTTAGCCCAGATTGCCGAAAGTAAAAACAGTTCGGGGATGGGTGTATATGCTGTCATTAAAAAGCTGGAAAGGAAACCCGAAGCATTCAAACCAGGATCTGCCTGGACCGCTGAAAAGGTAGAAGAAACTTTTTCCGGTACGGGTTTGGGTCGCAAAACACTCGGCCAAATAATCCAGGAACTAGAACTTCATACCGATGTTGTATACCAACGTCTCGAAAAGGCAAATATCGAAGCTAAAAAAGACGATAGATTTAAAACAATTGCCGAGAAGCACGACAACACACCCATCAAAATATTAACCATTATCCTCACTGAAAATGGCTAATTTAACTGAAATAAGCAGGGACGATGCAGCATCCCGCAATGAATGCGTTATAAATTTTAACAATCATGAATCTCCGTGGCCAAGAAAGTGATGATATTCATCATGTGACAATAGGCCATCCTGATCCAGGTCAACTTTTTCGAACTTTGCCTTTTCATCTCCATAGATCTTTTTGAACTCCTGAAAGGTGACACTTCCGTCTTCGTTGGCATCAACAACTCTAAAACAGACGTGGTCTTTCTCCTGACCCGCATAACAAAATGCATTGGCGATGAAAATGCAGCTCGCTGTTACAATAAAAATCATACCTTTTCTCATAATTATTCCTTCCTATACATTTGAAACTCTTTATTCCATTTGGGGTCTTATTCGTAAGAAAACCGAATAATACCCCCCGGATGCGGATTTAAGTATCGTCTATTCCACCAACTCTAAATTATTAAGGCTCCTTTACTTATATTTCGTAAAGAAGCATGCGGATATCTAAGCAATACAAAGGGTCAATAAACTACATCAAAGATAAATTTTACCTCATCTACTCCCGGCACGATCACATTTGCAAACCATTTCCGATGACCGCTTTGACAGCGTACGATAATACCCTGACCCTTATAAGTGCCTTTGTTTACATGTTTCAATTTCACTTTGTTTGGGCCCATTTTCATCGCTGGCATACCAAGATCAATATAGGGTGGGTGCTCAGGTTGTTTTCCGGAAAGTGTAACTATAAAGGTAGAATCCCGCATCGCCGTTACGGGTCTGGGAATGATTTCCAGTGTCACCGTTTCCTTGCCTAAGGAAAGGGTGCATTTTCCGTCATGCGCAAGGCAGTTAATTTCAGACGATCCAGCCAGCGCTTTATCCACAGAAAGATTGGAAAACATTAAAAAAAACATGAAACAAAAAATGATAGTGCCGACACTGCTCATTTTTCCCATTGTAGCCTCCATTTGAAAGATATCTATATATAAAAACAAAATCCCTTTGTTCAAAAATTATTACCAAACTCAGTAAATGAAAATGCGATTTCAGTCAAATATTATATTAATTCAACCAGTTAAATTGATACTATGTGGCACTAAATAGGTGCGAATTGCAGGAATTTCATCGATATGTGGTGTTGCAACTACTTTTTTAAAAATTGCCAGTATCCATAAAAAGGACCGAAAACATAGACAATCTTCAGGCGGGAGGATGTTGACACCATCATCGGCAGTCAACACTTGGGATCAATCTATGACGCATTTCGTTTTTTAAGTGAACATTTAATCAGTTACGAGGAGATAGGCTTCGATTTTTAAATCCGGAGCATCTATTCATCTGTTGTAACCGCGTCCGGCTTTTATCGACAGGTCAGGTGAGCTCTGCGGATTTCGGCTATCTCGAGTGCAAATCGAAACAATATGGCCGTTGTATCTATGGCCTGCGATACGACTTGAAGCCAAAGAAACATACCGACGCGGATGTGAAAAAGGCTGCTTAACGGTGCTCAGGCGTCAATTTGTTTCGATGATCGCAAAGTTCTGATCAGTTCCAGGCCGCTAAAACAGCACGGAAGCTCCTTGTCAGAGTTCCAATAAGCAAAGTGTCAATAATAGGATGCATTGATTGTCGAAATGAGCATTAAAAGGCCAAAGCCAGACACAACACCGCCTGAAACTGCCCCGACAACGCCTTCAATCATCACAGTCCGTTCATGGGGAATGGTCTTGATCATCCCCGATTTCCCAAGTGCGACGGTAGCCGCAACAATGGAGATGGTGGTTGCCATTCCGAAGACGATGCCTGCGGATAGCAGCAGCCCCAGAATAAGCACCTCCATGGATACGCAAAACAGCATGACCATTACCACAGCCGGGCACGGGACAAGGCCGACTGCCGCCGCCCAAGGTAAAATGCTCTTCTTCAACCCCCTGTCCTCATTGAGGTTTATTCGATTTTTTTGGGAACTATTGGTAAGCTGAAAGCCATGTTTTCCCATAATGATAATGCCCAGCAGGGTGATCAGACCGAAACTAACGATCTGGGTTACGGTTGTCACCGATACAAGGGTCTCGCTGACACTTTTTTGGATGATGGTATGCAAACCCACCACACCGACAACGCCTGACAGACCGTGAACAACGGCGAAAACGCATCCGAATGCCACACTGCCCAAAACGGTTGTTTTGTGTGAGAGAACATACGATACGGCGACGGCCTTTCCATGACCGGGGCCTGCGGCATGTATGGCGCCGTAGGAGATCGCCAAACCGAGCAACAGCAGCAATTGCGTGACACGGCCATCTTGTTGCTGGGAGCGAATCATTTCCGACATGGCCAGTTTAAGCTGATGCTGCCACACGATAATTTTAGCAAACCAACGACTTTTAAAGGGCGGTTCCGGCGCCGTATGGTGGGTCTTGGGCTTTGATGTAAAGGGATTGTGAGACCAGGCCGTGCCAATCCATAATAGCATTAACGCGATAAGCATCAAGAGCATGCATGCACGCCGAATCATTTTTTTCGAAACTCCAAAAACAACGCCCAGGGGTTTACCATATCAAAATAGATTTTCGTATCAGGGTCCTCCCGTATGGCCGCCTTCACTTCGAATCCATCTTCCGATTTAAGGGAAACCGGTCTACCTCTGGTAAAGAAAATGGCGGTATAGTAGGTGGGGTCATAGCTTGCCACGACAAGCCTTTTAAAGTGCTGGTCTGCCGTCACATGGCAGGGAATGAAAAATTCATACACCAGCCGGTTGCCGTCCAAGGTGGCGTTGAAATTCGTAATCCATTTAACAGGAAAAGGCCGGCCGTCTATTTTTACAAATGTGAAATAGCTGTGTTCTGAAATAAATTCAAAAGCATTTGCTTTGATGCCCTTTACCTCATCCGGTTCCAGCATTCCGTTTTTGTTGAGATCATGATCCTCGGCAATCATGCTGGCAAACATGTCATCGAACTTCCACCATACACCGATACCGGAAACACCTTTGTCGTCGAAAACAACCTCCAACCGCTGCGCCACAAACGCATGGGGGTGGGCATGGAGTGATGAAGTTTGAAAAAATAAAAGCACTAACAGTACAATCAAGGCACCAATTCCGAATCGATATTGGACAGGTGGTATATAGATTGTGGTTTGCGTCATAAGAGTTGCAGCCTGGATCCGGGATGTTCAGCTGATGACACAGAAATGTGTTAGGCGGCAAAAGAAATGATTTTTTTACATACAAAAACCGCCCATGTATTTCCCTTACATTCTGTGTCTTATTGATGTCCCATCAGAAAACCCGATTATGTTGAGTATCACTCTGCCAGCTTTGAAAACGCCTAATATATATTATATTACCATAATTTGAGATTTGGATGAAACCGTATAGAAAATATGGGTCTGGAAATCAAGCCCTTGGCCAATACATTATGATGCTAACCCCAATTAACGCAATCAATGCACCGATTATATCGAATTTGTCAGGAGGAATATGGTCTACTTTCCAACCCCATAACATCGCCATAACAATGAAAACGCCACCGTATGCAGCATAGACTCTCCCGAAATGGGCAGGTTGGAGGGTCGGGACAATACCGTATAAGACAAGCACAACCGCCCCCCAAAATGCCATCCAGAAGCTTTTACCTTCCCTCAGCCAGAGCCAGATTAAATATCCTCCGCCAATTTCGCATAGTCCGGCCAATACAAAATAAAAGATCGATTTGGCAACTATCATATATTTTATTCCTATTTTTTGTGATGCCCGATGCCTCAAGGTTGTTTCAAACCTATGTTGTAGCCAACTTAACAGCGTGTTGATCGCATTGCTTATGAAAAAGAGGGCGCGCGGTCAGAACAGGTATGGAACTGCAGGTGCTTCAACCCGTTTGATTTGTGCTTTTGAAATCATTGGAACCGGTTTGCCATTGATCTGCTGAACATCAAAAACCCCATCCACCTGCACCCATTGGTCGGTGGCAAAAGCATCTGCCTGATCCGAATCCAGAGCAATCGCAAGGGGCAACGCGTCCGCAGCACAGCAGTTGATCAAAAAGCGATACACAGCCGTATCCATGCCCCCGAAATGCTGCTTGAGCTCATCATCGTGCAGAATCATGCCCGTGACAATCACCCGTTGATCTTTATAAATCTTGGGACTGAGAAATATTTGAAGTATCGTTCTCTCAAGAGGTCTTTCTTCTCCATTGCCTTCCAAAGCTTTCGGTGGTGCGGGTACTTCCGAATTTTTTCCAGATCCTTGTGAAGAAAGCATGGGCGGCGTCTGGCTGTTTAACACCCCGTTGGGGGTTCCGATGAATCGCTTTTTGAACGCTTGATTGCCCAGCATGGTGTCCGGTATGGCCATCGAATAGAAAACCGGGATCAAAAGCACCAGGGCACGAAAAATAGCAGGCAGATCGATCTCTGTTGTTTTTGGACGAATCATGGCCGCGAGCATGAAGCCCATGGCAATAAAATGCGCCACGGCCAAGAGCAGTCCGAATTCAGGCCTGAGGTACGCCACATATCGCTGGCTGGCCAAAAGATAGATCAGAAAACCGGTCCAGATGGCAAATACGGCGGGATGCAACCAACGCTTGAGATGTTCGTCCGGCGATTTCATCGAAAAAACCTATTGATCATTTCGAGGCCGACCGTAGTCGCCAGAACTCCCACAAGAATAAGCATCACCAGAACAACGATGGCTCTGCGTTTAAAAACACTTTGATACATCAGCAGAAGCTTGAGATCTAACATGGGGCCGGTCAACATGAAGGCCAGTTGTGCCGGTATGGGCATCAAGCCCTGGAAAGACGCCGCTATGAAAGCGTCCGCCTCGGAGCAAAGGTTGAGCAGTATTGCCAGGGCCATCATCAATACCACGGACATAACTGGCACAGCCGTTAGACTCAAAAAGCTCGAACGGTCGATATAGGTCTGCGCCAATGCCGCGATAAAGGCGCCGATGACAAGGTAATGCCCCACTGCCAAAAAATCATCCATTGCATGGGTAAATGCCACCCCTAACTTGTCGACCCAATTGTCCGGTGTCGGATGATCGTGACCGCACCCACACGCCGTGGAATTGCCTTCATGATTTGTGAGTACCGGAATGACTGGCGCTGTTTCGGTACACGCCTCTGCGTGGGTATGTGGATGGCAGCCGCAGGATGAAGCATTCTTCTCAAGGGCGGCGCCGTTGTCCTTTATGGCCGTGGAACCGGTGAAAAATCTGCCCATGCGAATTCCGATGATGACAGCGATGCCATACCCCAGCCCCATGCGAAGGACGACGATGCGCCAGTCAAAGGCATAGGCCAAGGCCGTTGACGCGGCCACAATAGGGTTGACGATGGGACCGCCGAGAAGATAAGCGATGGCAGCGGAAAATGGCAGACCTTTACCGATCAAACGTCGTACCACCGGCACAACCGCACATTCGCAAACCGGAAAGACAATCCCTGCTCCGGCAGCCATACACACGGTCAACCAACCTTTCCGGGGTAATAATGTGGCCATGCGTTCCCGGCTGACAAAGGCTTCGATGAGGCCGCCGACAAGCGATCCGAAAAACATAAAAGGGATGGCTTCGAGCACGATGCTGATGAAAACAATGGCCAGGGAGTTGAGGGAACTGGAGTCCGAGCCTAATGGCAGAAAACCAATGGCTGCCACTAAAAAAAATGCAGGGAGGGTATCGATTGCGGCGCCGTAGGTGGATGCCCTGGTTGCCGGTCCGATCCCCCGGGTGGTTTGGTTGGTTTTTTGTGCGGTTGACATAGACTGATTTTTCCCGGTGTAGAAGACATCTCAAAAAAGTCTTTTTGCCCGATATCGGCGTTGAGCCCTCACTCAAATCCTCGACATACATAAGTATGCCTGCGGGTTTCGTATCGGCCTCGCCTTGATCTCGGACAAAAATCCTAATTTTGAGACGCCTTCTAGAAAATAGCTTGTTCTTTTGTCATCGTTGTCGATTGACAATGTCAGCGAAGCTGCCACGACAATCGAAAAACGAGTATATCCAATCATGCATTTAAATAAAATAGATTTCGATGGTGGAGGGTTACACCACCTTGCTGGGGATGGATTCCTTTTTGAAAGCGGTCGTGATTCTTCTACCCGAATGCCTTGCACCGGCGATGTTTCTTGCAGAAGGACCGATTTGAAGTTCCGAGAGCGGTCCACTGACAAAAATGCGCTCATGCCATTGCAACGACGGTCCGATCACCGGGAATCCACAGGGGGCCGTTTTCAGGTGAAATTCTTCAATTGTCTGTGAAATAAACCCGTTACCCGGCCGTTCTTCGCGAAAACCGGTTGCCAGGATAACTTGCCCGCATGCGTACTGACCGTGGAGACCGCTCAGCAACAGGTTCCCGGCCTCCAATTTCGCGCCACTGATATCATCCACGATACACGAGATCCGCTCTTCTGCCGTCGCGCTGTCAATCGAAGCTTTCGTATCCTGGGGAATGCTGCCTTTCATTCTGGCGGCTTTTATGCTCTGGCGCCTTTCATCCATCGACTGTCGGTTGAATTGGTCCAGATGTTTGGGCCCTAGCCAGCCTGGCGCAAAATCGAAATCGCTGACCTGAATGGCATTTCTTGAAACCAGCAGGATGTCATCCAATCCTTTTTCAGCCATATGCAATGCCAGCTGCGCGCCGCTGATCCCTGAACCGACCACTGCAATGGGTCCCCGGTTCTGAATGGCATCCAGGCAAAAGTCCGGATCGAAGACATGATGGACCGGTGCGCCCTGGTCTCTGAGCAGCATCGCCCATTGCGGCCACAACGGCTGATTGTTCATGCCCAGGGCAAGGATGATCATCCGGGTATCGATGGTTTTTTCCTCGGTCACGACCCTCACATGCGTGATGCGATCCATCGATTTCAGAGCCGTGCCTTGGATTTGCATAGACGCCAGGCGGTGGGTGTCGATCACCATTCGGCAGTGTTTGTGAAACAGCTCCAAAGAGGGTCGGTCCTTAGGTGGAATGAAATTGGAGTCCCGTTTGTTTTCAGGCAAAAAAGCGTACCTGTCCAAAGAAAACGGGTCGATGTCGATGTGGTGCACGGAGGGTGAGCGCAGATATCGCATACCGCAATTTCGAGTGCACCGTCGCCATTCATGCAACAGTTCCTCGTGGGGATCGAGAATTCGGATATCATCGCGGGTCAACGGTGTTTGTTGCAGCAGGCAATGCGCAAGATGGGTGCCGTGAATACCGCCGCCAATGATCAGCATTTGAAGCATTGCAGGGTTTTCTCCAGTTTTAAAAGTCCTGTATCTTTGGTTATCAATTTTCTCCTATCCTATTGTAGAATACGGTTCAAGCCAGGCACGCTTTAAACCCCATATTGAGAAAATCGCGATTGAGGTTGCGACCGATAAAGACCAGATTGTTCCGGCGCTCTTCTTTATCGTTCCCGATTTCGCCGAATTCGTTTTCGATCACCGCAATTCTTTTGCCGTGATTTTCTTTTAGAATTCGAATCAGCAGGGTGGTTTTTCCGGAACCGAGAAATCCGGTCAGTAGGGTCACGGGGATCCGCCGGGAGGAGGTTTCTGATCTCTTTTTATCTGTTATCCTCCAGGAGTGTCTTATCTTACGAATCTACTTAATGTAAAAGACCCAACAAAAAATCCAAAGTTAACCATAACAATTGTCGCTCCTGAAGGATAATTCAGCACATATGAAGCGAATATTCCGACGATGACCGAAACGACCGCAAATACCCCGGCCAAGGCGATCGTGGCTCTGAAACTTCGCATGATCTGTAGAGCTGATACCGCAGGTAGAATAATCATGCTGGAGACCAGCATCGTGCCCACGATTTTAATTCCCAGAACCACGATCAGAGATGTCAGGATAATAAGGATCCGGTTGACGACTTTTACTTTTATTCCCAATACTTTAGAATATTCTTCATCAAAAGTGATCGAGAAAAGATCATGATAAAACAACGTCGTGACAAGCACAACCAGCAGAGAAATTCCCAGTGTCAACCACACCTCAAGGCTGCTCACTGATAAAATGTTCCCAAAAAGATAGCTGAAAAGATCGACGTTGAATCCGCCGGCCGTGGAGGCAATAATAACGCCAAGGGCGATACCAAATGCCGAGACGAGCCCTATGGCCGCGTCTCCATAGACCCGCGCCTTTTCATTTAAGTTCAGAATAACCAACGATGCCAAAGCAACCAGCGGAATGGACACCACCATCGGCTGGGAATCTAATAAGAGCGCGATCGCGACCGTTGCAAAACTCACATGAGCAAGCCCGTCACCGATGAGTGAAAACCTGCGCAGGACAAGAAAAACCCCTAAAAATGAACATCCCAAGGCCATAAAACAACCGGCGATTATCGCCCGTTGAACGAATGTATACTGAATGGCCTCCTGGATTTCTACGAATATTTCTGTCATATCGTCCTTCGATAGTGCAAAAAAGTCTACTGATGCCTGTGGCAAATGATATGCTGCCCTGCGCCAAAGTAATCTGTCATCCTGGACGACTCACAGAATTCTTCGAAAGTTCCGTAAAATACAAGCTCCCTGTCCAGATAGATCAATTTCGAGGCGTATTTTCCTATGGATCCTACGTCATGGGTTACAAGGAGAATGGTCACACCGTTCTCCTTGTTAAGCCTTTCAATTGTTGAATAGAAGGTTTCCCTCGATTGCGGATCCAGCGCCTCAGTCGGTTCATCCAAAATCAAGAACTGCGGGCTATGCACCAATGCCCGTGCCAGAAGGATTCGCTGTTGTTGCCCGCCGGAAAGCCTGCCAATCATCCGGTTCGCCAGATTCGCGACGCCTAACATCTCCATTGCTTGAAATGCGGCCTTATAATCATCGCGGTTAAGATGTTTGGGGAATTTCTTGCAACAATAAACCCCTGAAACCACCACTTCTTTAGCTGTGGCGGGAAACCGTTGATCGAGAAAAGACATTTTCTGTGGAAGGTATCCGATGTGCTTTGTTGTAACGAACTCCTGCAAACTTCTTGACTGAAAATTGATGGTTCCCTCAAATGGCACAAGGCCCAAAAGGGCCTTGACCATTGAGGTTTTGCCGGATCCATTGGGACCGGCGATACCAATATAATCGCCGGTATCAATGTCCAAAGAGACCTGCTTGAGTGCTTTCACCCCACGGTACTGAACGCTGAGGTCCCTTATCTCCAGGAGCCTTACCGACACTCCAGTCCTACCTTTAATTTGTCGTAGTTTTCATTCATGATATCCAGGTATGTCACACCTGCTTTAAGCTCGTCTTTGCTGACATTGTGAGCACCATGCAAGAGTTCGAGTTTCACCCCGGTTTCCTGAGATACCGTCCTTGCAACTTTGGGGTCCAGCAACTCCTCATGATAGATGACCTTAATCCGTGAAGCTTTAACCTTATCGACCAATTCCGCGATGGCTTTGGGACTTGGTTCGGCGTTCGGCGCAAAACCCTCGTATGGTGATTCATGACCTAAATTGTAGCGTTTGGCAAAATAGCCAAAGGCGAAATGGCCACCGTAGATGATTGAGTTGTGCTTGCAATTGGCGAGCGTTTTGCTAAAACGGCCATCTAATGCAGCGAGTTTTGCATTGTACCCTTTTGCATTCGTAAGATAAAAGTCTTTATTCTCCGGATCTTTCTGAGCCAGAGCCTGAGCGATCGTATCAACCATCTGCTGTGCATAGGCTAAATCCACCCAGATGTGAGGGTCTTTTCCGCCATGGTGATGATGACCATGGTGATGGTCATGGCCGGCGTCAGGTTCTTGAGCAACGGGCTCAACATCTTGCCTTTTGCTATCCTTGAGGAAATGCTCATCTGCTTCAAACTCAAACGGCATATGCTCGGTAAAGAATGCATAGGTCCCCGCTTTCTCAATAACAATCGGAAATTCTGTTACCTCTCGATTTTGATCAAAAGTCAATTTATAGGCACTCTTACCATTTGGTGACAGCATTTGGCCATGACCGCGTGGCGTCGCACCCTCCATTTCCAACATTTTTTCTGCCGCCTCTTCCTGCGCCTCAATCGCCTCAATGCCCTTCTCCGCACTTGAGACAAAAACCATCTTCATTGCCGGATCTGCATAATCGCCATCAACCTTGGCAAAGGTCCATACGTATTTCCCCGCGGGAAGGTCAAACGCACCGGCCCACTCAAAGGCGTGTGCACCACCATGGTGCGCATGTCCACCATGGTCATGACCAGCGTCAGGTTCTTGGGCAACGGGCTCAACATCCTGCCTGTTTCTATCTTTCAGAAAATGCTCATCTGCTTCAAACTCAAACGGCATATGCTCGGTAAAAAATGCATAGACGCCCTCTTTTTCAATGACAATGGAAAATCCAGTTACGTCTCGATTTTGATCAAAGGTCAATTTATACGCACTCTTACCATTTGGTGACAACATCTCGCCATGACCGCGAGGCGTCGCATCCTCCATTTCCAGCAACTTCTCTGCCGCCTCTTCCTGGGCCTCGATCGCCTCAATTCCTTTTTCTGTACTTGAGACGAAAACCATCTTCATGGCTGGATCTGCATACTCACCATCAACCTTGGCAAAGGTCCATGTGTACTTTCCAACAGGAAGATGAAACGCACCGGCCCACTCAAAAGCGTGTTCACCACCATGGTGCCCATGTCCACCATGGTCGTCATGGTCGGCTTCATCCATCAACTCTATTCCCTTGCTCGCATCAACAACCACAAGTTCCTTGTTGGTGACTCCATCGAGAATGTCTTCCGCCCATGGCTCCATAAACTCCCCGGTGTAAACGAAGACGTCCGCTTTATTGATGGTAACAACATCTTTGGGTCTTGGCTCAAAGCCATGTGCCTCAACCCCCGGCGGCAACAACTTAACAACGTCAACCTTATCCTTCCCAATCTGCTTTGTGAAATCGTAATTGGGAAAGATCGTGGCAACAACCTTGATTTTCTCTGAAGCACCCTGAGCCATTGCGCAGGTGGTAAAAAGAAAAAACAATCCTATCGTTAAAATGATTTTTCTTAGCATAGCGGCTACTCCTTTTTGATAAGATAATTACTGTTTGGTGATAGGTAATCGCTTTCAAAAGCTTTTATTAAAAACATAGCGAACAGTCCGAAACATGGGGAAGGTGGTTGGCAGCACGGTCCGATCGGCCGCGTCCACTTTTCCAGGGGCCGGAATCAGTTAATCCAAAAGCAACACAAATGGTTAGCTTCGCCAAGATCCAGTTTCTGTTCTCTGTCTGTCTTCCTGGAAACTATCTAACGCAAATGCAAACGCGTTTGCAACAATAAATGCTAATGCCGTCGCTTGTCAAGCTTATTGCGAAATTACTTGCAATAAGAGCAGATAAAGCCTACACTCTTGAGTAAGGAGGATAAGGCGTTGAGACGCAACACCACACAAAGAATGGCCATAGAGCAAGTCTTCAGGCAGCATGAACGGCCGTTGGGCGTGGATGAAGTGTTAAAGTACGGCCGCAAG
>Ga0066187_1000040_pt1 | contig 66080 bp, 59 predicted proteins | sample WorMetexBAHAMAS1_FD_58706 | JGI IMG/M metagenome (GOLD analysis project Ga0066187, IMG submission 58706) | Marine gutless worms symbiont microbial communities from Max Planck institute for Marine Microbiology, Germany - Inanidrilus exumae... | ecosystem: Host-associated > Annelida > Digestive...
CAGTCAACCACGAAATTAACGCCGACCGTCAACAGCGCAATGGCTGCTGCCGGCAGCAGCGGGGTGATGTCGCCGAAGGTGATCAGGGTGGCGTTGTCACGCACCATGCTGCCCCAATCCGCGTCTGGCGGCTGAATGCCGAGGCCCAGGAAGCTGAGGGCGCTGATGAAAAGGAACACAAAACAGAATCGCAGGCCGAACTCCGCCACCAAGGGTGCCGTGGCGTTGGGCAGGACCTCCCGGGTGATCACCCACCACAACCCCTCGCCGCGCAGACGGGCGGCCTCGACGAAATCCATAACCACGATGTTCATGGCCACCGCCCGCGCCAGGCGGAAGATCGGCGTCGAGTACAAGATCCCGATCACAATGACCAACGTTGGTTTCGACGTCCCCACGATCGTCAGGATCAACAGGGCGAAGATCAGGCTCGGAATGGCCATCAGGACATCGACGATTCGCCCCAGAACCTGATCGACCCAGCCGCCGAGCGTTGCTGCGAGAAAGCCAAAGAATACCCCGACCAAGAACGCGATACAGGTCGTCAGGAAGGCAATACCAATCGTATTCCGCGCGCCGTAAATCAGCCGGGTCAGCCAATCGCGGCCAAGATTATCGGTGCCGAGAAGGAACTGATCGCTCCAGGGTTCGTATTCGGCGCCGACCACCTCCGTTTCGCCGAACGGGGCGATGATCGGGGCGGTTGCCGCAATCATCACATAGAGCAGAATGGTGACAAGACCGAACCAAGCCGTTGGTGGTGCGTTGCGGAGGCCCCGCCAGAAACGCACGCCAGCGAATGCGCAAAGCTGCACCAGGATTAGGCCGAAGAAGGTGGACCAGGGCCACAGGCTGAACTGGTCCCAGAACAGGATCGCGATCAGTACATATTCCAGCGTGAACGTCACGATGACCGTGTCACCGGCGGTCGTCCTGTGAATCGAGCTCCAGTAACGGAGTGCCAAGACGCTGTAGATGTGTATGAACAGAAAACCGAGGATCGCGCCCCAGGTGTCAGCCTGAACATTCTGCAGGAACAGCACCAGGATGAAAAAATGCACCGCGGTAACGGCGATCCGGCTCGCCCAAGGAGAGGGCTGAGCCATCAGAGGACTATCGATCGTGGTAATGGCCATGGTTCAGGTCCGCCCCCTCATCGTGGATGCATCAGGCGCGGGTTTGTCATGATCGACAGCACGTCCGCGGTCAGGTTGAGAAGGATGTAGGTCGCCGCAAAAATCAGGCTGCTGGCCTGCACCACGGGAAGGTCGCGTGCCCTCACTGAATCAACCAGTAACTGCCCCAGCCCGGGATAAACAAAGACCACCTCGACCACGACAACGCCGACGATGAGATAGGCGAGGTTGATGATGATGACATTGATAATGGGGGCCAGCGCGTTCGGCATGGCGTGCTTCATGATGATACGCGTACGCTTGAGGCCTTTGAGGTTGGCCATCTCGATATAGGGACTGGCAAGCAGGTTTATGATTGCAGCCCTGGTCATCCGCATCATGTGAGCGACAACGACTAGAGTCAGGGTCAGGGCCGGCAGGGCCGTCCGGTACGTCTGTTCCCAGAGGCCCAGCCCCTCTCGGATGCTGGAGATGGGTGGAAACATGCCGAACTGCACGGCCAGAAACAACACCAGGATGTAGGCGACGAAGAACTCGGGAAAAGAGATCGAGCTCAGCGTCACGATGTTGACGCAGCGGTCATAGAAGGAGTTGCGGTAGAGCGCTGCAAGGGCACCCAGCGTGACCGCAAGCGGCACGGAAATGATGGCGGCTAGCGCAGCCAGGAACAGCGTATTGCCAAGGCGTACACCGATCAGCTCTGATATTTCCCGCTGATTGGCCATCGAACGCCCCATGTCGCCCTGGAGCATGCCGCCGAGCCATGAGATGTAACGTTCGTACCAGGGCAGGTCCAGCCCAAGATCGCGGCGACACGCGGCGACGGTTTCCGGTGTCGCGGCCTGTCCCAGGATCGCCTGGCACAGGTCGCCGGGCAGCAGCTCCACGCCAAGAAAGATAATGAGCGAAACAACGAAAAGCGTCAGGAAGCCAAGCGCCAGGCGCTGGACGATCATTCTGGTGATCTTATCCAGGAAACCCAGTCCCAGGATATGGACCGCCTTCCTTACGGTTTCATTGTCTTGGAGGCCCGGCGGAAACAGCCGGGCCCACATCTTGGAAATCTGCTCCATGAGCTAGTTACCTATCGAACAACCGTTTGGGCCAATTATCCTTCGAACCACCAGCGTTCCATGCCCTTGTTGCCGTCAAGGCCCCAGTTCGCTCCCATCTCGTTATGCTGCACTTTGTCGCTCATGGCGAAGACGTAGTTGTTGAACATTGGAACAACGACACCGCCTTCGTCGCTGACGAGGCGTTGCATCTCGACATACATCTCGCGGCGTTTCGATTCGTCCAGCTCGGCCCGGGCCGCCAGCAGCAACTGATTGAACTTCTCGTGCTCCCAGAAACTGTCGTTCCACGCTGCGCCGGACGCGTAGGCGGTCGAGAACATCCAGTCCTCGGTCGGCCGGCCGCCCCAATAGACGGCGCACCAGGGTTTCTTCAGCCAGACATTGGACCAATAACCGTCGTTCGGTTCGCGGATGACATTGATCTCGATACCGGCCTTTGCCGCGTGTTCCTTGTAGAGAACCGCGGCATCCACTGCGCCTGCGAACGCCGCATCGGCGGCGCTGAGGTCGACGGACAAGCTGGTGAGTCCCGCCTTCTTGAGATGGAATTTCGCCTTGTCGACGTCATAGACGCGCTGCGGCAGGTCGTCGGCATGGTAGCGGTTGGAGCGGCCGATCGGATGGTCGTTTCCGACCACACCGTGACCGCGCAAGACCGTCTGCAAGAGGGCTTCGCGATCCAACCCGTATTTGAGGGCCAAGCGCACGTCATTATTGTCGAAGGGTGGCGTGTCGGTGCGCATCGCGAAAGTGTAATGCGCCGTGCCGCTGGTCTCTTCGACCCGGACGCCCGGACGCCGTTTCAAGAGATGCACCGTCTTGATGTCGACGCGATCCATGGCGTCGATATCGCCGGTGGTCAGTGCATTGGTGCGTGCCGCCGCGTCGATGATAGCCAGTGCCTCGCACGAATCGAAATGACCTCGGTCCGACTTGTAGAAGTTCGCGAACTTCTTGAGCTCCATGCGAACGCCAGGCTCGAAGCTGTCCATGGTATAGGCACCGGTGCCGACGCCCGACTGCCAATCAACGCCACCGTCCTTCGCCGGCATGATTGCGATGTGATAATCGCTCATGAGGAAGGGGAAATCGGCGTTGCCTTCTCTCAGCTTGACAGTCACCGTGTTCTTGCCGTCGGCTTTGATGTCAGTGATCGCTTCCAGGATCGCCTTTGCCGCCGACTTTGAATCCTCGCCAAGATGGTGGTTGACCGAGGCGACGACATCGTCGGCCTCCATTGTCTTGCCGTTGTGGAATTCCACGCCCTGCCGCAGTTTGAATGTCCACGTCGCGGCGTCCGGGGTCGCTTCCCAGCTTTCCGCCAGGTCCGGGACCAGATCGCCGGAAGCGGCGACCTCCGTCAGATGACCGCGAAAGCCAAAACCTGTGAACTGCGTAAAGGCGTTTTCAAAGGTAGCCGGGTCCAGCGAATCCGTCGTCGAGCCGTGACCGATGCCGATCCGGAAATGCCCGCCTTTCTTTGGCGTGGCCGCCTGGACGGCCTTGGACGCGAGGGATGTGGCAAGCGCCGTGCTGGCACCCAAGGCTGCGGCCTGCACCATGAAAGTACGCCGGCTGATGCGCCCCGCGCCCAGAAGTGTTGTCAGTTCATCGAATTTCGTCATGGGTCTTCTCGCTTTCTTGTTTTCAGTTTGGCACGGTTCCGAAAGCGATCGGGACCATTGCCTCCCAAACGGTGGGCCCTACCAACGGCAATCCATTGCGCGTTCCCGCATTTCTGGCAGGCGAGTGACGACCAATTTCGTTCGTAACAGGTCCCCGCGCCGAAATTCTTGCTTAGCAGGTTTCGCTGCCCTGCGGATTTGCCAGCCGGTCGCCCTAATCCTTCCTCCTCGTGAATGCTACGTGCCAGGGCGGAGGGTGACAAGGTTTTCATCCCTGGCGGCGCGGGGGCGGGCGGCGGCCCTCCTTCCGGCCGCTGGGAACCTAGGGTTTTGCCCCCGACGCCTTGAGCAACCGCCGTCTGCTGTGCAGTGCGTCCTTGTCAGCATAACAACCCTGTAGGTGGCGCTGCCCCTCGTATCCCCTGCGGCCGTGCAGCACGCGCTCGTTGTCGACTATGAAAAGGTTGCCGGGTTCCAGACAAAAAGACACTTGAAGTTGTGGCTGCTGCAGGATCTCCGCGAACCGCCTGTAGGCCGCGTAGAATCCCGGCAGGACCTCCGGAGACAGGTCGAACGGCGCCACCGACCGGTTGTTGTAACGCACAGCCCTGAGAGCGCCGGCGGCATTCAGTTCGATGAAGGGCGCCCGGGCCTGCAGATCGACCGTTCCATCGCGAAACCGGAACGGAACCGAATGCTGGGACAGCATCGAGAATGCTTCCGGGGATTCCCGCCGAAGGGTCTCGGCGGCGTTGAAACCGTCGACGACGACGGTGTCACCACCCTCCGCATCGGCGTCCAGACAGTGCAGGAGTTGTAGACCTGGCACCGGGTCGCGATAGGGATTGTCCGTATGAACCGGAAGTCCTAGACCGGTGAAGGCCAGGTTGGTGGGATCGGGTTCGGCCCTGACGTCGAACAGCCGGCCATAGTTTGTCTCGCGCACATGGCCGAACACTTCTGCAACCCGCGTCACCGCGCCGGATTCACGCGGCACGTTGGTCAGGATGGCAAGTCCGAGCGTGGCGAGGTGTTCGAGCCAGCCCGCCAGCGCCTTCGGATCCTTCGCCGCCTGCCGGAAATCCGACACAGGCAGGCTGTCGCTCAACTCTTGTCCCCAAAGGCGCCGCTCTGTACCAGGCACCGGATTGACATAGCGCCGTAGCCAGACCGGCTCGAAGCGCGAGCAATGACCGTCCGGTCCGAAGGTAACCTCCAGCGCACCATCACCGCCGAGCGTGGCCGACGTGACGATGATCCCGTGGGGCAGGTCGGTGACATCGAAGAGCCGCTGGTCGTTATCGGGGTGGCGGCATTGAGGGCAGGTGCAGTTGTCGCGCAGCCAGATGGCGTGGAACGCATCGGCTGTGCCATCGGACCAGGTCAGCCGGATGGTTTCGCCACCATTGTCGGCCCGCACGATCGACAGGTTCGCGTCGTCGGATTCACCGGGAATTCCCCTTTCCTTCGCCACGTCCAATCCGCCCCATCAAAATTAACGCGTCCCGATACAACTCAATACCGTTCTCCATAGGCGGGCAAGCCCGTTCCTGTCACCATGGGCTTGCCTGTCTCAGAAGGGAGCGGACCATGGCGTCGGCGCAACAGAACTACGACATCGTTCTTGAGGGTGGCACCGTCATCGACGGCTCCGGCGCGGATGGGATTCTGGCCGACGTTGCGGTTCGGGCCGACCGGATCGCCGCAATCGCCCCACCCGGATCCATTGATACTGCGGGCGCGGGCACCATTGTCGATGCGACCGGTCTGGCGGTCGCGCCGGGTTTCATCGACGTCCATACACACGATGACCGTGCCGTGATGGCGACGCCCGACATGACGCCCAAAATATGCCAGGGCGTGACCACGGTCGTCGCCGGCAATTGCGGCGTCAGCCTGGCGCCGCTGGTTCTGGAGGGGCCGCCGCCGCCGCCGCTCAACCTGCTCGGCGACCGGGAGCATCTTCGCTATGAGACTGTCGCCGAGTATACCGGCGCGGTGTCCGAGGTAGGACCTGGACCGAACCTTGCGATCCTGGTCGGTCACAGCACCCTGAGAGTCGGCGCCATGGCCGATACCGATCGAAAGGCGACGGCGGCCGAGGTCGACCGCATGAAGGACCGCCTGGCCGAAGGCTTGAGCGCGGGCGCGGTCGGGTTCAGTACCGGTTTGTTCTACCGGCCCAATGCTGCCGCCGACATGGACGAGGTGGTGGCGCTATTGGAAGTGGTCGCCGATGCCGGTGGCATCTACACCACCCACATGCGCGACGAGCATGACGGGGTTATGGAGTCGCTCGCCGAGACATTCGAGACCGGCCGCCGGGCTCGGGTACCGGTCCTGATCTCGCACCATAAATGCGCGGGACCGCGCAACTGGGGGCGCAGCCGCGAGACACTGCCTGCCATCGACGTGGCCGGCCGGCAGCAGCCCGTGGCGCTGGACGCCTATCCCTATGCCGCCGGGTCGACGGTCCTGGATCCGGTCAATGTGGACGCCGACATCAGAATTCTGGTGACCTGGTCCAGGTCAGTGCCCGAGGCGGCCGGCCGGGATCTGGCCGACATCGCCGGTGAATGGGGCTGCTCGCTGTGGGAGGCCGCGGAGCGTCTCGATCCTGCCGGCGCCATCTATTTCTCAATGGACGAAGACGATGTCCGGCGGATTCTTGCCTTTCCGCAGACCATGATCGGCTCGGACGGCCTGCCGCACGATGAGCATCCGCATCCGCGTTTGTGGGGCACCTTTCCGCGGGTCATCGGCCACTACGGCCGCGACGAGGGGTTGTTCTCGATCGAACAAGCGGTCCACAAGATGACGGGCCTGCCGGCCGAGACCTTCGGACTCGCCGACCGGGGAGTCGTTCGCGAAGGAGCCTATGCCGACCTAGTCGTCTTCGATCCCAAGACGATCGTCGATCTGGCGACCTTCGAGGATCCGAAACGGCCTCCCGCCGGGATCGATCGCGTCTACGTAAACGGCGTCGCTGTCTGGCAGGATGGCGTGGCGGCCGGTCGTCGCGGTGGCCGCGTGTTGGGCCGGATGGGTCGCTGAACGACAACAGCTTGCGACATTCTGTCGGTCGCCAGGTCAGCCGTCCCCGCGGCCGTTCGACCCCACGAACCGGCCCCAATCCGCCAGTTTGCGTTCCAGGTATGCATATGGTGGCGCCTGTGTCACCGGGGTCGCATGCCGGCTTTCGTCTTCGTAGCGTATTTCCTTCGTGAAGCGGATACGCACCAAATGTGGTGGTCGTTTGCTTTCGTGCTGTAGGTTTGTGATTTCCACGCACGATCTGGAAGCCACCATCATGGGCATGGTTCCCAAAGACACTATGGCCCCGATGGCATTTCCGACAGCTGCGCCGATGGCTTCGTCAAGACTGTCCTCAAAGACGATTTCAGGTCTGCAATAGGTCATCGAGGCCGCACCGGCGTCGTCATCGGTCGGTTTGAATATCTGGCCTTCGAGGACGTCCGAGATCGCGGCCTGAAATTCTTGGCTTGTCCCGCGCTCGACAGCGAAGTCGAGCCCTTCGTGCGTCACTACAAGGTTGCGCGACGGGTCGAAGCCATCGAAGTTTTCGGGTTCCTCGATCCTGCTCTGGATCCCGGTGCAACCGGCGAGGCATGCCCACAGTAGGGCAATCGTCAGTGCTGCAACTGTTCTTTTTGTCATGCAAACCTTGCCTTGCAGCCAGGCGCCGACTTGTCCTCTCTTCCGACTACGCCTCGCTAACAACTATGAAACGCCTTGAACCTGAATCCTAGGCATCCGGAGGTATGCGAGTCCAGATGGGCAGGTCCGGACCGTTCGTCGTCGTCAAGCGAAACGGTTCACCCGGTATGGCTCGAAGTCCAGATTGGGACGCCGCCCCGCAATCAGGTCAGCGACCAAACGTCCGGTCTTCGGACCTGCGGTCAGGCCGATATGGTGATGTCCGAAGGCACAGAAGACACCCTTGCGTCCGGGCACTTCACCCAAGAAGGGCAGGCTGTCGATCGGCGCGGGTCGATGTCCCATCCATTCGGATGTCTCGTCGTAGGTTAAGTCTGGAAACGTTCGGCGAACCTGGTTTTTCAGCATCGCCCAGGGCGCGGGGCTCGGCGGGGCTTGCAATCCGCCGAACTCGATGACGCCGGCGCATCGCAGTCCGGTATCCATGGGCGTTGCGACAAACTTCCCCGATGTAACCATGATCGGACAGCGCGGCACGGCGCTGGGGTTTCTCAGAACGATGTGATAACCGCGCTCGCTCTCCAGCGGCGTTTCGACGCCCAGCAACTTTGTGAGTTGAGCGGACCACGCTCCCGCCGCGATCACAACGCACGACGCCTCAAGAAACCCCGATTCGGTCTCCACCGCTTGCAGCGTGTCTCCGTCGAACCGGAAACCGGTGACCGCACCCCGATGGACGGTTCCGCCGTCGGCTGCAAACCGCTCCGCCAGTGCCTTCACATAGGCACCGGGGTCGCGCACGAAGCCGTGCCCGGACATCAGGACACCGAAGCCGGTTTCCGGGCCAAGCATCGGCTCGAATTCGCGTAGCGCCGGCCCGTCCAGTTCCCGCCAGGAAATATCGCCGTCGCGGCGCAAAGACCAGCCGAACGCGTCCGCCTCGTAAACCGAACGGTCGCGATAGGCGAAAAGATAGTCCGACTCGACCAGCCACCGTTCGGCGCCGGTCCCCTGGGACAGCACCTTGTGCTGTTCCAGGCCGTCGCAGACGAGAGGGGCCAGGTAGCGCGCCGCATGGGCCGTCTTTTCCGGCGTGCAACGGCCGAGATAGGGCAACAGCCACGGCAGCAATCTCGGCAGATAGCGCCACCTCAGGAACAGGGGGCTGTCCCGGTCCATGAGCATGCCGGGCGCCTTGGACCACAGGCCCGGGACCGTGACCGGCACGATGGAGCAACAGGCAATCACACCTGCGTTGCCGAACGATGTTGCCTCGCCGGGCTCGAGACGGTCGATCAGGATAACCTGGCGGCCGTCCCGCTGCAGCCAGAGAGCCGTGGAAACGCCAACGATTCCGGCGCCGATGACAGCGGTGCATTTGTTGCTTCGCTGTTCCGCCATTCGGTGCAGATGCTCCCATGCCTTACGAGGCGCGGCGCGTACCAATCCGTGTGCCAAGCTGTATGCGAAAATTGTGGAATCCTAGACGGGTGTCAACGTGATCCCGGTGGTGGTAACGAGAATTGGCTCTTGGCAACGCCGGGACACGCACTGTCCTGCGCGGGCGCCGCCCGGCGGGCGATGTCTCTGGTATGGACCGTCGCTCTGATCAGATCACGGCGGCATTGAAGGAAGGATGTTCCCCCCTTTATCTTGAATCCCGCCAATCACTGGGAGAACGGCCGTGAACACGCCGGACCGGCGCTCCAATACGTTGCCCCGCGGCAAGACGGTCTACGGGGCCAGTCTCGGGATCCTGATGCTGGAAACGCGTTTTCCACGCATCCCCGGCGATGTCGGCAATGCGCTTACCTGGCCGTTTCCGGTTCTGTATCGCATGGTGCAGGGCGCGTCGCCGGACCGTGTGGTGCGTCGCCGGGCCGAAGGCCTGTTGAAAGATTTCATCGACGCCGGGCGGGAGCTCATTGCGCAAGGGGCGGACGGGATCACAACCAATTGCGGTTTCCTGTCTTTGTTCCAGGGCGAAATGAGCAAATCGCTGGAGGTGCCTGTGGCCACGTCGTCGTTGATGCAGATGCCAATGATTCAGGCAATGCTGCCGCCTGGTCGGCGGGTGGGCATCATCACGATTTCGGCGGATTCGCTAAGCCGCGACCATCTTGACGCGGCGGGTGTCGATCCGGGGACCCCGGTGGTTGGAACCGAGTCCGGTCGCGAATTCAGCCGCGCGATTCTTGGCGACGAGGCGGATCTGGATGTGGATGCGGCCCGGCTCGACATGATCGATGCCGCTGCCGCGCTTGTCGACAAGCACCCGGATGTTGGCGCGATCCTGTTGGAATGCACCAATATGGTTCCCTATGCCGCCGATATCAGGGCCCGGACGGGCCTGCCGGTCTATTCCATCTATACGCATCTGCTCTGGTTTCAGGCCGGCCTTCAGCCCCGTCGCTTCGATCCCTGGCTGGACGATCTGCGGCGCTAGCACGACCGTCGGGTCGGATGCCCTAGGCCTGTTGCTTGAGGGGCGGTGTGGGCGTCGAAACGGCTTCTTTTTTGTGCTGCCTGCGCCACAGCGCGGCATAGTGGCCATCTGAAGCCAGCAGCGTTGCGTGATCGCCACGCTCGACGATGCGCCCGTTCAACAGGAACAGGATCTCGTCCGAGTCGACGACGGTCGACAGGCGGTGCGCGATAACGATCGTCGTGCGCTCGCGCGCCAGCTTGCGCAGGTTCGCCTGGATGTTGGCTTCGGTGCGCAAGTCCAGCGACGAGGTGGCCTCGTCGAATAGCAGGATCGGCGGGTCCTTCAGGACAACGCGCGCGATGGCAATGCGTTGTTTTTCGCCGCCCGAGAGTTTGAGCCCGCGCTCGCCAACAAGCGTGTCATAGCCGTTTGGCAGACCGTCGATGAAATCGTGGATCTCCGCGACTCTTGCCGCCCTTTCGATGTCCGCCTGCAAGGCTCCGGGACGGCCGAAGCCGATGTTGAAGGCGATGGATTCGTTGAAAAGGACTGGTTCTTGCGGGATCACGCCGATTGCGGCGTGCACAGAATCCTGCGTCACGTCCCTGAGGTCGTGGCCGTCGATCCGGATCGCGCCCACGCTGGGGTCATAGGAGCGGAACACCAGACGGGCAATCGTCGACTTGCCGGCGCCGGTTGGCCCCACCACGGCGACGGAATGGCCGGCGGCCACGCTGAACGAGACGTGGTGCAAGATGGGATGCCGCGTGTCGTAGTCGAACGACACGTCCTCGAACGTCACCCGCCCCGCCCCTTGCGGCAAAGGTTGAGCGTGCGGCGAATCGGTGATCTCGGGCTTCTCCTCGAACAGCAACAGGAGCTGTTCCACATTGGCCAACTCGGTCTTGATGCGGCGATAGATATTGCCCATGCGCTCGAGCGGGCGCACGATCTGCAGCAGGTACGCGTTGACCAGCACAAAACCGCCCACGGTGATCGTCCCGGCGGCGACCTCGAAGCCGGCCATCAGAACCATGACAGCCAGGCCGGCCGCCACAATGCTGACCTGCACCGCCCCGGTCAACGCGCGCCAGTTGAAGGCGCGAACAACCAGGCGTTCGACATTCGCCAGCGACTCGTCGTAGCGTCGGGCGCTGTGCTCTTCATTACCGAAATACCGAACGGTCTCGTAGTTCAACAAGGTGTCGATCGCCTTGCCGTGTGTGCGAGTCGCTTCGGAAATCGCCTGCCGTTGGCGCTGGCGGAGGAGGTTGGCACCGACGAACAGGGCCACGGCGTAAGTTGTCACGGTCAGGCTCATGACCACGGCATACCAGCCCTCGAAGCGGACGATCACGATTGAGGTGATGAGCACGATTTCGATAACGAAGGGCAGGATCAAAAAGACAACGTCAAAAAGGACCTCGCGCACGCCGCGCAGTCCGTTGTCCAGGATGCGTGACAATTGTCCGGTGCTGCGATCGATGTGGAAACGTAGCGACAGCGAGTTGACATGGCGAAAGGCTGCCAGGCCGATGCGGCGCTGTACCCGCTGTTGGATTGGTCCGTAGAGAAGCCAGCGCACCTCGCTCGCCACTTTCGAACCCCAGTGGAGGAAACCGTACAGCAGGATCACCGCGACCGGCACGGTCAATGCTTCAACGCCGGTGACCGTCAGTTCATCGACGGCGTAGGCGAACAAGATGGGCACCAGCGCGTTCACACCGGCCATCGCGCCCAGAAGCACGAAGGCGGCGACGAGCCGAATTCGCAGACCCGGATCTTCGCGCGACCAGACGAACGGCCACACAAGCCGGAGGATCTGCAAATCACCGACCCGGCGTTCCGTGGAACCGCCGTCCGTTTCACCGCGCCGTGACATCTATCCCTCGTGTCGGTTCCCGATGGGAGCGATTATGGCATGCGCATTCATGTCGGCGCGATGCCGGCGACGATTTCGTCGTGCCGGAATCGATGTTTTTAGTCGGGCAGCCGGTAGGTCCTGATCGCGTTGTCGCGATAGAGCTTCATGCGTTCGGCTTCGCTGGCCCCCGCGACGACCTCGTCGACGATGTTGACCCAGGCTGGGTAAGGATGGGTCAGTTCCGAGACCGTCCAGTCGCTGCCGAACATCACCCGGTCGAAACCGAAGCAGTCGATCACGTGCGACACGTACGGCTTCACCTGTTCGGGCGTCCAGCTCTGATGGTCGGCCTCGGTAATTACGCCCGACACCTTGCAGACGACGTTGGGCAGCGCGGCGAGTTCGCGCATCTGGCTCCACCAGGGCTCGCGCAGCCCGTGCTTGATGCCGGGCTTGCCGATGTGATCCAGCACGAAGGTCACCTCCGGACAGCGCCGCGCCAGTTCCAGCCCGAACACAAGGGCAAAGTGTTTGACGCAGATGTCGAAGGTCAGGTCGTATTTCGGCAGTAGCCTGACCGCCTCGATGAAATCCGGCTCGAGGCAGAAGGAGGGATTCATCTCGATCTCGATCAGGCGGCGGATGCCCCTGAGGATGGGATATTCCCGGAGCGCCATGAGATCGTCTTCGATCGCCGCGCCTTTTTCCAACGGGGCATGGGCGACCATACCGCAAAGCCGGGCATCCCCGTCGGCCAGGGACTGTACCCAGGCGGCTTCGTCGATATGCAGTCCTGAATTAACCCAGACCTCGGCGAAGACGATTTTGTCCACCTCGACACCACCGCGTGCCTGGTCGAAGTCTTCAAGGACATAGGTGCGGTTCAGCTTGGGCTTGTTCTGCAGCCAGTCGTAGGCAAGATGGTTCACGTCGTAGAGATGAACGTGACTGTCAACGATCGGGAAGTCTGGCATACCGCGCTCCTTCTCTCCGGTGGCCCAAGACGGGAACTCAGTCGCCCGACGCCCCGATGACCTCGCGGGGCGTCGTTGGGATGGTCTCAGCGTCGCCGGTCTCCGGCCAGGCCTGCTGGAACAGGAGGTCCGGTCCGATATCCGCGATCCGGGACACGCCGCACAGCCCCATCACCCGATCGATTTCCCGTCGATAAATGTCGAGGATGTGCGCCACGCCCACCTCGCCGGCCACGGCGAGGCCCCACAGGGTCGGCCGGCCAATGAGGCAACCGGACGCGCCCAGCGCCAGGGCTTTCACGACGTCCGAGCCCCGCCGCAAGCCGCCGTCTATCAAGACCGGAACCCGGGACTCGACCGCTCCCACGACGCCCGGCAGGGCGTCGATACTGGCGGGCGCCCCGTCGAGCTGCCGCCCGCCATGGTTCGAGACGATGATCCCGTCCACACCCCGGGCGGCAGCCTCCGCCGCCTCGGTCGGATGAAGGATGCCCTTGATCAGCATCGGGCCGTCCCACAGGTCGCGTAGCCACTCGACGTCCTGCCACGACATCGCCGGATCCAGCAGTGACGCCATCCGGCCCGCAAGAGTCTTGATGTCGGCGCTCTCGCCCGGCCGTACATAGTTGCCGAAGGTGATCCGGGGGATCTCGGTGCGCATGCGCAGGAGCCAGGGCAGCTTCAGCGCCATGGCCGCCAGGTCGACGGCGCGAAACCGCGGTGGGATCGAGAAGCCGTTCCGCAGGTCGCGCTCGCGGTTCCCCAGCAACTGATTGTCCACGGTCAGGACCAGCGCATCGTATCCGGCGGCCGCGGCGCGCTCGGTCAATTCACGAGTGAAATCGCGATCTCTGTAGATGAACACCTGCATCCAGCGGGGCGCTGCGCCGGTTTCCGCCAGAGCCTCGAGGGTGCAGACCGAACCGTGGCTCAGGCAAAATGCGGTCCCGGCGGCGGTCGCGGCCCGGGCCGCCGCGCGTTCGCCGTCCGGGGCGAACAGCCCGGCCAGTCCGGTCGGACCGATCATGACTGGTAGGTTCAGGCGGTGACCGAACAGTTCTACTGACAGATCCCGCTCTGCCGCTCCATTCAGCGGCCGCGGCAGCAACTCCAGCGCCGCAAAGGCCGATTCGTTGCGGCGCAGCGTCGTCTCGTCCTCTGCCCCGCCATCGCCGAAATCGAACACCGGCCGCGGCAGAGCGCGCTGCGCCAGGCCGCGCATGGCACCGATGCTGTGGCCGCTTGTGCGCCAGCGTTCCGACGATGCGGTCACCATTCACCGCAGCTCGCGCTTGCCAAGAGCGATGCGGATGCGCCGACTCTCGGGCTTGCGGCCGGCAATCTCCAGGATCAGTTTTTTGCGAACCGCCTCGGCGAAGCTTTCCCGCCCGTCCGCCGTGATCACGAAGCTGCCAGGCCCGGCGATGATTCGCTCCACGAAGGCCGCCTCCAGATCGTAGGTGGCGGGCCGGCCGCTGCAGTCTCGACAGAGAATGGCCAGACCGTTGATCACGATGTCCGCGGCGATCGCATCCAGCCGTGCTTCGGCAATCGGAATACCGTTCCAGTTGTTGGCGCTGTCGCCCGACAGGTCGATGACCTTGCGATGGCCGTCGATGTCGTTGGTTTCGATGAGCGTCTGGGCGTAGGCGAGCGCCGTGCCGATGGCATTGCGACCGAAAGCCCGACGGGGCGTGTCCAGCAGTTTTTGCGCGAAACTCGCTGCACTGCCTGGACCGTCAATGATGGTCCAGGGTACGACCACCTCCTGGGAAAGCATGTCGCCCCATTCCACATAGGTCACGGCGATCCGCTGGTCGAAGCCGCCGGCGATGGCCGCCAGGACGGTCGGGTCGGTGATCGCCGTTGCGTAGCCCTGGCGCTGGAACCGGATCTCGGCGTCGTCGATCGAACCAGAGGCGTCAGCAAGAAGGACAAGTTCCAGGTCGACCTTTTCGGCGGCCTCGACATGCGCCGGTATCATCCAGGCGGCCAGCAAAAACGCGCCCACCACTCGCCACATCGCCTGGTCCCCCATGTCAATTGCCCTTGACCGACAGCATAGGGCAGGCGAGCGCCCCGCCGCCACCGATGAAATCCGAACAGCCGTGCGCTCGTAGAAGGTAACGTAGGGTCGAGCGCGCCGCGGCTGCGCGCGACAAACAATGGCAGCGGATCATGACAGCAATGTTGAGTTTCCCCGACGGCTTCACCGCCGTTGTCGTCGGGGCCAAGGGTGCCCTGGCAAACGCCTTTGCCACCCACCTGGAAAGCGATTCCCGGTGTGGCCGGGTGATCCGGCTTGGACGTTCGACCGAGCCGCCGCTGGATCTGCTGGACGAAGCATCGATCATGGCCGCGGCCGGCCATCTTGCGGAACTCGGGCCGCTGCACCTCGTTATCGATGCGACCGGCGTGCTGCATGGTCAGGGCTTTGCGCCCGAGAAAGCGATCACACAGATCGACCCGGACGCAGCCGCGCGGGTCTTCGCTATCAATGCGACCGGCCCCATTCTCATTCTCAAACACCTGCTGCCGCTGATGCCCCGGGAGGGTAAGGCGGCCTTCGCGACGTTGTCGGCCCGGGTTGGCAGCATTTCCGACAATCAGCTGGGCGGCTGGTACGCCTATCGGGCTTCCAAGGCAGCTTTGAACATGTTGCTGAAGACGGCCGCCATCGAGATCGCCCGAAAGCGTCCGGACGCCGTCTGCCTGGCCCTCCACCCCGGCACCGTCGCGACGCCGCTGTCGGCGCCATACGCAGGGACGCGCAAGGTGTTCACGCCCGAAGAGTCGGCCGACCGATTGCTGGCCGTCATTGACGGCGCCGACGCGGCGCAGTCGGGCACCTTTCGCGCCTATGACGGAACGGAGATCCCCTGGTAGGGACGTTTTAGCCGGTTGACCGACCAGAGTTACGGCGCGTCCTGGGCGCAGCGGAACCCGACCATGTCCAGCCCGATGTCGTCGGGATTGCCATGGCGGTACGACACCCGCAAGCAATAGGGATTGTTGCCCCATCCGCCCCCGCGCAGGGCGACCTCGTCCGGCCGGCCGGGGAACCGGCTGGAAGTCCATTCCCAGACATTGCCCGCCATGTCCAAAAGGCCGAATGGCGAAGCACCGTCGGGGTACCGTCCCACTGGCGCGGTCTTGACGTGGCCGTCCTCGGCACTCGGCGCACAGCAGGGGACGGTGCCGAAATTTGCCCGGCGCGGCTCACCGTCACCAGGCGGGTCGTCTCCCCAGGGAAAGCGCCGCCCGTCCGTACCGCGCGCTGCGAACTCCCATTCGGAGTCGGTGGGCAGACGCAGACCTGCCCAGGCGCAGTAGGCTTCCGCGTCGCGAGCCGATACCTGGACGACGGGATGGTCGTCGCGTCCGGCGACCCCTGCGCCCGGGCCGAAGGGATGCCGCCAGTCTGCACCGGCGACGCGACGCCATCGACCGTCCCAGACATAACCGAAGCCGCGGCGCTCGGGATCGGTCAGATGGCCTGTGCTCTCGACGAAGCGTGCGAACTGGGCGTTCGTAACTTCCGTCCGCATCAACCGGAACGTTTCGACCGAGACCGTAGCGGGCGCCTCGTCAGGTTCACCGTTCGGGTCGCCCTTCACAAACGTGGCCCCGGATACAAGGATCATGGTGTCGACGGCCAAGACCGTTGTCGGTGCCGCGGTCAGGGTTGCGAATACCAGGAACAGGGACCACAGTCGTCGGGCAGCGCACATGTCAACTCTCCGGCGGCGGACCGGATCGTCTAGCCGCCTGGCGGCTGCAATCCCCCGACCAATTCGTCGATTCCGCTTGTCATGCGCACGATATGAAAACCCTCGCCATAGGCAAAGCCAGCCTGGGTGCCTCGGAATTGGGCCAGCGCCCGTGCCGCCTCGCGCGATCGCGGGCCGGGATATGGTGGGATCTGGCTTTCGTAGCAGGCCAGGGCGTCCAGCTTCCGGTCGATGGCGTCGGTGATGTCGACCACCCAGTTGGGCGTGAAGTTTGGCTCGATATGAGGCGCGTTCCAGTGGGTTTCCGAGAGCGTCTCGTAGGCCGCCACCAGCGAGATCGCCCGCCCCGCGCCGACTGGACGGGTCGCCACCATCGCCGCGTCGAAGATAGCCCGGTGATCCACATGACGGTCGGGATAGGGACACAGCACGATCGACGGTTCCAGTTCCTTGACCAGGTCCATGATGGGCCCGTTCAACTCGGGAACCGGCGTGTCGCGCACAAAGACCGCCGGAATGTCGAGAAACCGGGAGTCCGATACCCCGAGGATCTCGTGCGCCCGCCGCGCTTCGGCCACCGTCTGTTGATGGGTTTCCTCGGAGTAGAGCGGCGGCATGTGGGCCGCGACGGTCAGGATCGTGACCGGCACGCCCCCTGCCGTTGCGCGTGCGATCGTGCCGCCGGCGCCCAGCGTCTCGTCGTCCGGGTGCGGGGCGATGACCAGAACACTCACGACGGTTCGCCTCGCGCGGCGGCGGACGGCTTGCGGATCAGGAAGCTGCCTGCCGCCAGGACATCCAGCCCGGTCGAAAAGAAGGTCCGCAACGCGTCGTGAACCGTGCACACGATCGGTTCGCCCTTGACGTTGAAGGACGTGTTGAGCAGCGCGGCGACCCCGGTGCGCTGTTCGAAACAGGAGATCAGGCGGTGATAAAGCGGCAACACCTGCCGATGTACCAGCTGGACGCGAGCGGTCCCGTCCACATGCACGATCGCCGGCGCGTCCTTCTTGAGTTCATCGGTAGCATCGAACGCGATGATCATGAACGGAGCGTCCTGGTATTCTTCCAGATAGCGGTCGGCGGCCTCGGCAAGAATCGACGGACAGAAGGGGCGCCAGAACTCCCGATACTTGATCACGGCGTTGACCTTGTCCCGCGCCTCGACCTGTCGGGGGTCGGCCAGGATGCTGCGCTGGCCAAGGGCCCGCGGGCCGGCCTCCATGCGCCCCTGGAACCAGCCGACAATCTGACCGCCGGCCAGGACCTCGGCCACCGCGTCGGCGATATCGGCGGGGCGTTCATAGGCGATTCCGCACTGTTTCAGGACGGCCTCGATATGGGCGTCGCTTTCTTCAGGGCCAAGCGCCAGGGAGGCCAGCGGCTGCGGACGCGAATCCGTCTGGCGCCAGCAGGCGCCCAAGGCAGCGCCCACCGCTGCGCCGCCGTCGCTGCACAGGGGTTGCGGGAAGATGCCTTCGACTTCCGGCAGCCGGGCCAGGGCGCTGTTCATCTTGACGTTCAGCCCGACGCCGCCGCCGATACACAGGTTGCCGGTTGCCGCTTCGGCCAGCGCCGCCGCGGCCAACGGGGTGACGGCCTCCTCGAGCCCACGCTGGACGGCATGGGCAAGGTCATAATGCCATTCCTCGAGTGGTTCGTCCGGACGCCGAGGCGGCCGGCCGAGAAGCTCGGGCAAGTGATCGGTGAACCGGTCCGACCAGCTTCGCGGGCCGTAATGGATATAGGCGGGGTCGATATGGTAGGCGGCGCCGTCCGCCCTTGGCTGAAGGATCCTGCCGATCTTTTTCGACAGGGTTTCGTTTGGTTGACCATAAGCGGCCAGGCCCATGACCTTGTATTCGCCGTCATAGGCGTCGAAGCCGAGATATTCCGTGAAGGCGGCGTAGAACCAGCCCAGCGAGTGGGGCATGCAGATCTCGTGCATAGGTTCGATGTCGTTGCCACGGCAGCGCCAGACGACCGTGCAATGCTCGTCGCCGGACCCGTCGATGGTGAGACAGACCGCATCGTCGTAAGGCGACTGCATGTAAGCATGCAGGGCGTGAGTCAGATGATGCGGTAGGCCGACGATCTCGGGCATCGGTACGTCCCCGAACAACCACTGCCAGTGGCGCCGGTGACGGGCCTCGACCGTTGCCCGGTTGAAGTTGTTCAACATGCCCCGCTGCCACCCTTTGGTGGCGGGATCCAACGGCCACTCGCCTTGCATCTTCTCGAAGAAAGCGGCCAGGCGACCGCCGGTGTAACCGTCGATGTCCCAGTTCAGGCCGATTGCCGCGATGTCTTCGGGGCCAACTCCGGCGGCATCCAGACAGAATTTCAGGGCCCGGCGCGGATAGACCCGGTTGGCGTGCTTCTGACGGATGAACCGCTCTTCTTCGGCATAGGCCAGCACCTCGCCGCCGCGAACGAGCGCCACGGCCGGATCGAAATGGCCTTCGAATATGCCGAGATAGTGGTCCGGTCCCGCCATCTGCCGGGCGCGCTCCCTGCTGCCAGTTGTTTGGCCGGCAAGCTAGCGGCAAACGGGTCGGGCTTCAACGCCGCCTGTCGGCCTGGACGGCTGAACCCGCTGGTTTGCCTGCAGGAATGCCGTAGACTGCGGCAGGTCCGGCGGCGTGCGCAGACCGGACCGAATGGATAAACGGGAGCGAACAGGGGAGTACCGTTGGAACGCGTTGGTTTTATCGGGCTCGGCCGGATGGGCCGTCCCATGGCATCCAATCTCAGGCGCAAGCAGTTTCACCTGACCGTCTTTGACGTTCGCGACGAGCCGGTGCGCGAGCTGGAGCAGCTCGGCGCCGCGCCGGCGGGTTCGGTGGCCGAGGTGGCGCAAAGCTCGGATATCGTCATCACGATGCTTCCCGGGCCGGACGAGGTGGAAGCCACGATGCTCGGCCAGGAGGGTGTTCTCGCCAACGGACGGCTTGGCACGATCGTGATGGATATGAGCACCGTCGACCCTGGCCTGACCGACCGTCTGGGCGCGGCGGCGGCGGATGCCGGATTGGGCATGGTCGATGCGCCGGTGGGCCGGCTGGCCAGCCACGCGGACGCGGGGGAAAGCCTGTTCATGGTCGGCGGCAGCGAGCACGACGTGCAGCGTGTCTGGCCGCTTCTGGAGGCGATGGGAACGACCATTTACCATTGCGGACCCGTTGGGCATGGCATCCGGACCAAACTGGTCAATAACTTCCTGGCGATCGTGTCCTGCCAGATGAACGCCGAGGCGATTGGCCTGGCGGCGGGCTTCGGGCTCGATCTGGAAAAGACGCTGGAGGTCATTCACGGCACCACGGCAACTAACGGTCAGCTAAAGATCAACTACGCCAGCAAGGTTCTGTCAGGCGACACCCAGCCGGGATTCACCATCGATCTGGCGCACAAGGATCTGAGCCTGATCCTGGCGGCCGCCAATCACCAGCGCGTGCCGACCCCGATCGCGGCGGTCGCGCGCGAAAGCCTCAGCCTCGCCCGCAGCGACGACTATGGCGGCAAGGACTTCTCGGCCTTGCTGGACCATTGGTGCAATCGCGCCGGTATCGCGCCGCCGCGTTTCAGAAAGGCGGAGGCCGGGCCGGAATGACGGCCTCTTTTGCCTGGGCTCCCGGCGATTGGCGTCAGGGTATTTTCGCGGCGCTGAAGCGATCCGGCGTTGAGGTCGTCGCCCATGTCCCGGATGCCGGCCATGCAAGCCTGATCGAGGCCTGCCAAGCTGATCCGGACATGACCGTCTGCGTGCTCACGACCGAAGAAGAAGGGGTCGGCCTTCTCGCCGGGGCCGATCTGGGCGGCCGGCGGGGCGTGCTGCTGATGCAGTCCAGCGGAGTCGGGAACTGCCCCAACAGCTTCGCGCTGCTTCGGTGCTGCGGCTTTCCGTTTCTGACCCTGATCACCATGCGCGGCGAATGGGGGGAGTTCAATCCTTGGCAGGTGCCTATGGGTCAGGCGGTTCCGGGCACGCTGGCCCTGTCTGAGTTTCTGCAATACCGGGTCGACAGGCCGGAGGATACGGGTCCCACCGTCGAGGCGGCTGCCCACATCGCATTCGACTGCGATCGGTCGGCCGCCGTCCTGCTGTCCCAGCGGTTGATCGGCGCGAAGGCGTTCTGATGGCCGGCGGACCCACAGAGATGGCGGGTACGCTGGACCGGCGTGCAGTGGTCGAGGCCGTGCTTGTCGACCGGCCCGACGGCCTGCTGGTGGTCACCGGTCTCGGCTCGCCGACCTGGGACGTCGCCGCGACCGGCGACAGGGACGACAACTTCTACCTCTGGGCCGCCATGGGGAGCGCCGTTCCCATCGGTCTGGGACTGGCGATCGCCCGGCCCGACCGGCGAATCCTGGTGGTCACCGGTGACGGCGAAATGCTGATGGGGCTGGGTTCGCTTGCCACCGCCGGTATCCAGCAGCCCCCGAACCTCGCGGTCCTCGTGCTGGACAACCAGGTCTATGGCGAGACTGGCGGACAGGACAGCCATACCGCCGGCGGGGTCGATCTGTGCGCGGTGGCCAGGAGCTGCCGGTTCGCGGAAACCGTCCTGGTCAGGGCCGAGAACGCACTCGCGGACCTGCGGTCGTTCCTGCTGCAGGCGCCCGGCCCGGTCTTCGCTGTCGCCAAGATCGCTGCGGGCGAGCCGCCACGCGTGCTGCCGCCGCGCGATGGCCACGCGCTCCGCGCCCGGTTCAGAAACGCCCTGGCCGCGCGATCCGACTAGGCCACACCTTCTGCCAGTGTCTCGATTGCCGCCTGCACACCACCATGGCCGTGGGGGATCTGGAGGGCGATCAGCCCGGTTTCGATCGCCCCCAGCGTGCCAAGGATCATCGGCGCGTTGACGTGACCCATATGGGCGATTCGGAAGGCTTTGCCGTTCAGGTCTCCGATCCCGATGCCCAGCACGACACCACAGGTCTGTTTGCAGAAATTCAGCAACCGCTCGGCGCTGTCTTCGGATTCCATCAGCACGGTGGTAACCGAATCCGCCCGCGCCCCCGGCTCCAGGATATTGAACTCCATGGCGCCGTTTTCCGCCCAGCGGGCAACGGCAGCGCGGACGGCGTCCGCCAGCAGGCGATGTCGCCGGCAGACATTGTCCAGCCCCTCTTCGGCCAGCATTTCCAGCGCTTTCTGCAGGCCGAACAGCAGATGCTCCGGCGGGGTGCCGCAGTATTTTTGATAGTGGAGCGGCCCTTCTCGAGCCGTCCAGCTCCAATACAGCGTCCGGAGATCCGCCGTCTCGTGCGCCGTAAGAGCCCGCTGGCCTGCGGCCACGAAGCTCAGTCCCGGCGGCGTCATCAGCCCTTTCTGTGATCCCGAAACCGCGACGTCGACGCCCCAGGCATCCATCTCGAACGGCATGGTCGCCAGGGAGGCAATCGTATCGACCATCAACAGGGCATCGTGCCCGGCATTGTCCATCGCCCTACGGATCGCCGGGATGTCGTTGACGACGCCCGATGCGGTGTCGACCTGCACGACCAGGACGGCCTTGATCGCGCCGGCAGTGTCTGCCCGCAGATGCGCCTCGACGGCGGCAGGATCGACGGCGTGTCGCCAGCCGGCCGGCACGGTTTCCAGCTCGACGCCCAGGACGCCGGCCATCTCGCCCCAACCTGCCGCAAACCGGCCGCTTTCGAGGATCAGGATCTTGTCGCCGCGCGACAGGACATTGACCAGAGCGGCTTCCCAGGCCCCATGCCCGTTAGCCGCGTAGATATAAGTCCGGCCCTCGGTCCGGAACACGCGGCGCAGTCCGTCCATGCAATCCCCCGTCACCTGCAAGAGATCGCCCGAATAGATGTCGATCGCAGGTCTATGCATCGCCGCCAGGACCTCATCCGGCACCGTAGTCGGGCCCGGGATGCTGAGAAATTCTCTGCCGTTCTTGACGGTCATCGGTCGGTTTTCCACTTCTTTCTTGTCTGCGCCTCTGATTGCACTTAGATCGTTGTACAGGGGTCCGGCAAGCAAGTTGGGGCATCGAAGCCGGATTTGCCAGCCCAACGGCGTGCGGATTGTGTGACGGGACTGTGATTCCCGCCATGAGGTTGCAAACTGTGTGGCGAAACGTCCGCCTGACGCGGTATTGTTGGGACGACAACGGAGGCACAAAAGACATGCGTTATGAATCACCGAACTCGCTCGACGAGGCGGTAGCCCTGCTCGCTGGCGCCAGCGGCGAGGCCCGCGTGCTGGCCGGCGGCACCGACCTGCTGGTCCAGCTGCGTGGCGACTTCATCGAACCCGAGGTGGTCGTCGACATCAAAGGCATCCCCGAGATGCACGCCATCGCCGAAGAGGGTGGTGGAGTCCGGGTCGGCGCGGCCGTGACAGGCGCCGAGCTCAACGAAAACGCACTCATGAAGAGCACCTGGCCGGGCGTGACGGAGGCGGTCGACCTGATCGGCTCGGTCCAGATCCAGGGCCGGGCGACCATGGGAGGCAACCTGTGCAATGCCTCGCCGGCGGCCGACAGCGTTCCGGCTCTGATCGCCGCCGGGGCGGTGGCGACAGTGGTAGGTCCGAACGGGCGCCGCGACCTAGCCGTGGAGGAAATCGCCACGGGACCGGGCCAGACGTCGCTCGCCAAGGGCGAGATCGTCGAGTCGTTGCTATTCCCGACACGGGCGCCGCATTCAGGCGATGCCTATCTGCGATTCATTCCGCGTACGGAAATGGACATCGCCGTCGTCGGGGTGGGCGTCAACCTGACGCTGGACGATAGCGGGACTTGCGTTGGTGCCCGTGTCGCGGTCGGCGCCGTGGCGGAGGTTCCGCTTCTGATAGCGGCAGCGGCAGAGGCCCTCATCGGGACCACGGTGGATGCCGACGCATTGGAGACCATGGACCAGGCCGTACAGGCGGCATGCCGTCCGATCGATGACAAGCGCGGGACCAAGGAGTATCGCACCAAGGTCGCCGGCGTGATCGCACGCCGCGCCGCGGAAACGGCGCTGGCACGCGCGAGGAGCAACTGATGTCGAAGATTCACGTAACGACGACCATCAATGGTGACGAGACGGAGTTCCTGTGCGAGCCGCAGGAGACGCTGTTGGACGTGCTGCGCTCTGAACTCTACCTGACCGGCAGCAAGGAAGGCTGCGCCACGGGGGACTGCGGCGCTTGCAGCGTCACCGTCGACGGCCGGCTGATCTGCAGCTGCCTCATGCTGGCGGCGGAGGCAGAAGGAAAGTCAGTGGAGACCATCGAGGGCATGGCCGATGGCGAAGAGCTTCACCCCGTCCAGCGCAAGTTTCTGGAACACGCCGCGCTGCAGTGCGGTTTCTGCACACCCGGCATTCTCGTCGCCGCCAAAGCCCTGCTGGAAAAGAACCCCGATCCGACCGAGACCGAGGTTCGCTTCTGGCTTGCCGGCAATCTGTGCCGTTGCACCGGCTATGACAAAATCGTCCGCGCCGTCTTGGATGCCGGCGCCGAAATGAGGGGGAACTGACAATGGCAGCCGAACCGCATGGTGATCGCCAGGAGCAAAAACTGAACGTCGTCGGTACGCGTCCTCTGCGGCCGGACGGTGTGGACAAGGTGACCGGACGGGCCAAGTTCGGCGCCGATCTGCATCTGCCGGGCATGCTGGTAGGCAAGGTCCTGCGCAGCCCGCACCCGCACGCGCGGATCATCTCGATCGACAAATCCAAAGCCGAGGCGCTGCCGGGCGTGCACGCGGTCATTGTTGGCGCGGACCTGCCGGAGATGCCGTCGGAGGACGTCCCCGCCGGCGAGATGATGATCAACTACCGGTATTTCACCCGCAATGTTCTGGCGCGCGAAAAGGCGCTTTATGACGGTCACGCCGTCGCCGCCGTAGCGGCGGCCAGCGAATCGATCGCAAAGCAGGCCTGCAAACTGATCGACGTGCAATACGAGGTTCTGCCACATGTCCAGAACCCCGTGGACGCCATGGCGCCGGACGCGCCGGTGCTCATCGACGATCTGTACACGGAAGGGGTCGATCCGGCGCCCGACAAACCCTCCAACGTCGCGAAGCGTGTCGAGGTCGGCTTGGGCGACGTTGAGAAGGGATTTGCGGAAGCCGACATCATTGTCGAGCGTGAGTTCAACACCGAGGCGGTTCATCAGGCGTACATCGAACCGCACGCCTGCATCGCCAACGTATCCGAGGATGGTCAGGCCGAGCTCTGGTGCTGCACCCAGGGCCATTACGTGGTCCGCTCCCTGTGCGCCCAACTGGTCGGCATGGAAGTCTCCAAGCTGCGCGTCACGGCCTCCGAAATCGGCGGTGGCTTTGGCGGCAAGACCATCGTCTATCTAGAGCCTGTTGCCCTGGCGCTGTCGCGCAGGGCCGGCCGTCCGGTGCATATGGTAATGACCCGCAACGAGGTGTTCCGCGCTACCGGCCCGACCTCGGGCGCGAACGTCTGGGTCAAGATGGGGGTCACCAAGGACGGGAAGATCACCGCCGGTGAGGCACTTCTCAAGTATGAAGCCGGCGCCTATCCCGGTTCGCCCGTCGGCCCGGGCGTCATGTGCGCCTTCGCGCCCTACGACCTGGAAAACGTGAAGGCCGTTGGTTACGACGTCGTGGTCAACCGGCCCAAGGTGGCCGCGTATCGCGCGCCGGGCGCGCCGATATCCGAATATGCCGTCGAATGCGTCATCGACGAGATCGCCCAGAAGCTGGACATGGACCCGATCGATCTGCGTCTGAAAAACGCGGCGCGAGAGGGCACTCATGCGGCTTACGGTCCCAAATTCGGGCCGATCGGTATGGTGGAGACGCTGGAGGCGGCCAAGGCGCACGAGCATTATCAGGCGCCATTAGGCCCCAACCAGGGCCGCGGCGTCGGGTCGGGCTTCTGGTTCAACATCGGCGGCGAGACATGTGCTTCGATCGCCGTCAACGAGGACGGAACGGCAACCCTGGCGGTTGGAACGCCGGACATCGGCGGGTCGCGCGCCTCCATGGCGATGATGGCGGCCGAGGAGCTTGGCATCGACTACGACAAGGTGCGTCCGCTGATCGCCGACACCAGTTCGTTGGGCTACACGTTCCTTACTGGTGGCAGCCGCGTGACCTTCTCCAGCGGCATGGCGACGGTCGAGGCGGCACGGGCGGCGATCAAGGATCTGTGTTCGCGCGCCGCCAAGATCTGGGAAATCCCGGAAGACGCGGTGATCTGGGAGGACGGCCAGGCCAAGCCGGCCGGCGCCAACGCGGGCGAGTTCGACCCTCTGTCGCTGGCGGATCTGGCGGGTATGGCCGGCAAGACCGGCGGCCCGATCGTCGGCAACGCGTCCATCAACGCCCAGGGCGCCGGACCCGGATTCGGCACCCACATCGTGGACGTCGAGGTTGACCGGGAGACTGGTCGCGCGACCGTGCTGCGCTACACCGTCATCCAGGATGCCGGCAAGGCAATCCATCCTGCCTACGTGGAAGGCCAGTATCAGGGTGGTGCCGTCCAGGGCATCGGCTGGGCCTTCAACGAAGAGTATTTCTACGGCGAGGACGGTCGTCTGCAGAATCCGGGCTTCCTGGACTACCGCATCCCGGTGGCGTCGGACGTGCCGATGATCGATACGGTCATTGTCGAGGTGGCCAATCCAACGCATCCCTACGGCGTACGTGGTGTCGGCGAGACTCCGATCGTGCCGCCGCTGGCCGCAATCACCAACGCGGTGTCGCGTGCAACGGGCGTTCGGTTCGACGCCCTGCCGATGTCGCCGCCGCGGGTGCTGAAGGCGCTCGACGAGGCGGCGCTTCCGGAGGCCGCCGAGTAGTTATGGCACGGGTGGTGCTGTCCGGAACGCTGAAGCAGTTCACCGGCGGCATAGCCGAGCACGACGTCGAGGCCAGCTCGGTCCGGCAACTGCTAAAGGTTCTCGGAGAGCGCCACCCGACGCTCAAACCCCATCTTGAGCGGGGCATGGCCGTCGCTATCAACGGCCAGCTTTATCAGGACGCCTGGCTGGAGCCGATTCCGCCGGATGCGGAGGTGCACCTCCTGCCGCAAATCGGCGGGGGATAGACCGCGATTCCGCTAACACGGGCCGGAATTCAGTCTCCTCGACATCAGGTGGAAGCGGTCTCTAACCGCCAAACCGTGGCGGTCATAAAATCGCCTTGCCACGCTGTTTTCCCGGTCGACCCGTGATCCGTGTCTAGGGTGGGCAAACCGTCGGCCGCTTGCCAAATCAACAACGCGCGATCCTCTTCCATAGACCGGGTCCGGGCCTATACTGGCGGGTCAGAAAAGGGTGCGGCGGAGGCACGAAAGGCCATGCGCGTCGAGTTGAACTACGGCAAGGGAAAGCTGCCGGTCGACCTGCCGGACGATTGGGATGTCGAAGTGATTGGCAAGAAACCCATGCCGGCTTTGGCGGACCCCGGGGCGGCGGTGGCCGAGGCGCTTGCCAGCCCGGTCGGCGTTGCGCCGCTGGTCGAGGCGGCACGGGGCTGCCGCAGCGCCTGCATATTGATCTGCGACATCACAAGGCCGGTTCCCAACGGCCTGCTGTTGCCGGAAATGGTGCGCCAGTTGCTGGCGGCCGGGGTGCCGGCGGACGGCATCACCGTTCTGGTGGCAACCGGCCTGCATCGTCCCAACGAGGGTGACGAGCTGGCGGAGGTGGTGGGGGATCCCTGGGTGATGGAAACCGTGATTGTCGCCAACCACTTCGCGCGTGACACCGATGCCCATGTGGATCTGGGCGTAACCAGCACACGCGGAACCCGGGTTCTGATCGACCGTCGATTCGTCGAGGCCGATCTCAGGATCGCGACCGGCCTGGTGGAGCCACATTTCATGGCCGGCTATTCGGGCGGCCGCAAGGTGATCGCACCGGGCATTGCGGGAAAGGAGACCATAACCACCTTCCATAGCGCCCGTTTCATGGAAGATCCCAATGCGGCGAACTGTGTGCTGGACGGCAACCCGCTGCACGAGGAACAGCTCGAGATCGTCAAGCTCGTGGGCGGCGCCCTGGCGCTCAACACGGTGATCGACGAGGATCGGCGGCTCTGTTTCGTCAACTACGGCGAGATCGTCGACAGTCACCTGCAGGCCGTTGACTTTATTCGCGGTTATGCCGAGATCCCCGTGGCGGAACGATTCCAGACCATCGTAACGAGCGCGGCCGGCTATCCGCTGGACAAGACCTACTATCAGACCGTCAAAGGCATGGTGGGTCCCATCGACATCCTGGCGCCCGGCGGCGATCTGGTCATCGTGTCAGCCTGCGAGGAGGGGATGGGGTCGCCGGAATTCGTCGACGCGCAACGCCGGCTTGTCGACCTGGGGCCGGACGCCTTCCTGGAGCAGATCAGCGCCAAGAGCCATGCCGATATCGACGAATGGCAGACCGAAATGCAGCTGAAGCCCATGCGCATCGGGTCTATCCACCTCTACAGCGAGGGGCTGGCGCAGGGCGATCGTGCCCTGACCGGCGTAAACGTCGTGGGTTCCGTCGACGAGGCTGTCCAGGCGAGTGTCGCGCGCAGCGGCGACCGCCGGGTGGCGGTTATCCCCGAGGGTCCCTATGTCGTGCCCCGCTACCACGAGGCGGCCTGACCGGTCCGCAGTCCGGCCCAGCGCAAACAGATGACGGCACATCACATCCATCTCGACCCCCTTGGCGGCGTGGCCGGCGACATGTTCCTGGCGGCGATTTTGGATGCCTGGCCGGAACACTTCGACGGTCTCCTGCGGGCCGTCCGGCAGGCCGGATTGCCGGCGACGATCACAATGGCGGTGGAGGACCGCGGGGACCATGCGCTGGCAGGGAAGCGTCTGCGCATCGAAGGTCCCCCCGATGCGAAGCCGACCGGCGCCTACGCGGCGATCGTCGAGCGGTTGCGTGGTGCTGACCTGGAACCGGCCGTGCTTGACCGGGCGCTCGGCATCTTTGCCCTGCTTGCCGAGGCGGAAGCGTCGGTGCACGGCGTGCCCGTGGATTCGGTCAGCTTTCACGAGCTGGCGGGATGGGACTCTGTTGCCGATATCGTCGGCGCCGCCTATCTGATCGAGGCCCTGTCGCCCGCTTCCTGGTCGGTCGGGCCGCTTCCGCTGGGACGGGGCCGCGTGGAAACGGCACACGGTCCCTTGCCGGTTCCGGCGCCCGCAACCGCGCGATTGCTCGAAGGCTTTGCCATGGTCGATGACGGCGTGGAGGGCGAACGCGTAACCCCCACGGGTGCGGCGATTCTGCGGCATCTGGGCGCCACGTCGGCGATGCCCGCGGAGGGGCTGGTTTTGCGGCGCAGCGGCTACGGCTTCGGCACCCGCAAGCTTCCCGGGATCAGCAACGCCTTGCGTGTGTTGGTCTTCGATACGCTGCCCGTCTCCGCGACCGAGGGCGATGAGGTCGGCGTGATCGCGTTCGAAGTCGACGACCAGACACCCGAGGAATTGGCGGTCGGTCTGGACGTCCTTCGCGCGACGGAGGGCGTACTGGACGTTCTGCAGATGCCGGCTTTCGGCAAAAAGGGCCGAATCGTGATTGCCATCCAGATCCTGTGCGAACCCGCCGGGTTGGATCACGTGATGGACGCCTGTTTTGCCGAGACCACCACGATCGGTCTACGTTGGAACCTGACCCGAAGGCGGGTTCTGCGCCGGCAGTCCGTAATTCGGGACGACGTGCCGGTCAAGATGGTAGAGCGACCTGGCGGGGGGCGGACCGCGAAGGCGGAGATGGATTCCCTGCGAGAGCGTCCCGGCGGCGCGGCCGACCGCAGTCGCTATCGCCGGCAGCTCGAAGAGGACTCGCTCAAAGGACAAGACGGTGACTGATCCGGGGCATAGCGAGATCTCGGCGCTCGAGGCGGTGCTGGCCCGGATAGGGCCGGTTGCGATCGCCGTGAGCGGCGGAGTCGACAGCATGACACTGGCCTACGTGGCGCACCGGGCCACGCCTGGTGTGACGGCGATGTACCATGCCGTGTCGCCGGCGGTGCCGCCCGAGGCGGAAGCCCGCGTTCGGGACTATGCGGACCGGTGCGGCTGGGACCTTAAGGTCGTTTCTGCGGGTGAGTTCGAGGACCCCGACTATTTGAAGAATCCGGTTAACCGCTGCTTCTTCTGCAAGACTAACCTGTATGGCACCATCGCCGGGCACACCGATCGCACAATTGCGTCCGGTACCAATCTTGACGACCTGGGCGATTTCAGACCCGGCTTGGAAGCGGCCCGCGACCATCGTGTCCGCCATCCCTGGGTCGAGGCGGGCATCGACAAGCAGGGTATCCGCAGGATTGCCGGCGCGCTCGGGCTGACCGATCTTGCCGAACTGCCGGCGGCGCCCTGTCTCTCCAGCCGTCTGGAAACGGGGATCGTGGTGACCGCGCCGGCCCTCGATTTCGTTCACCAAGTTGAAAAACTGCTCTCAGACGGGATCAAGCCGCTCACGGTCCGATGCCGGATCCGCCGTGGCGGTCCGGCGGTGGAACTGGATGCGGAGAGCCTCGGCCGGCTGCGGTCCGAAGATGGCGCGGTCCTGCGATCCGAGGTCGCTGCTCTAAGCGAGCGGCACGGCTACGGTCCGGAGATCAAGTTCGAACGCTACCGAATGGGGAGCGCCTTCCGGCGTGACTGACGGCATGACCCGGGAAGTGCGCATCGACTTCGACAGACTCGACCGGATCGGGTTCACCGAAGCAGTTCTGTGCCAGGGCAAGACACCGGGACAGATCGGCGCGGCACTGGAACAGGCCCGCGACCGGGGCGCTGCCATGCTGCTGACGCGTCTGGATGAACCGGTTTTTCGCGAGCTGGAGCCGACCCTCCGTGACCGCATCGACTATGACCCGCAATCGCGAACGGGTATTTACGGCGACTGGGCTGCGCCTGCCGGACCACCCCGGATAGCCGTCGTCACGGCGGGAACGACCGATCTACCCGTGGCGCGGGAGGCCGTGCGGACGCTCGGCTTTTATGGCGTCGCCGCAAAGGCGATCGCCGATGTGGGCGTGGCAGGCCTCTGGCGTCTGCTGGAGCAGAAAGACGAGATCTGTCGTTATCCCGTGCTGATCGTCGTGGCTGGTATGGATGGCGCGCTGTTCAGCGTGCTGGGCGGTCTGGCCCAGTCGGTGATCATCGCCGTCCCGACTTCTACCGGCTACGGTGCGACGCGGGGCGGCCGGACGGCGCTGGACAGCGCGCTCGTCAGCTGCGCGCCAGGCGTGGTTGCAGTCAATGTGGACAACGGCTACGGAGGGGCCTGCGCGGCGATGCGCGTCTTGCGGGCGATCAATACCGCGACGGTGGAAACGGGATACGACCTGCTTGATGCCGCCGACTGAACGACGGCGCCGGACAGAGAGGGGGGAGGCTGATGGCGATCGAGAAGCGGCCGTTTGGGCGGACGGGCCACAAGAGTTCGGCGGTGATTTTCGGCGGCGCCGCGCTGTGGAAGCGGGATCAGGCGCAGGCGGACGCGGTTCTGGATCTGTTGCTGGAACATGGCGTCAACCACATCGATACGGCGGCAGCCTACGGCGATTCCGAGCTTAACATCGGTCCGTGGATGGAGTCCCACCGGGACGATTTCTTCCTGGCGACCAAGACCGGCGACCGTGACTATGCCGGCGCCAAAGCGTCCATTCACCGGTCGTTGGAGCGTTTGCGCACCGACCATGTGGACCTGATCCAACTGCATGCCCTGATTCATCCCGACGAGTGGGAACAGGCGCTTTCGCCGGGCGGCGCCCTGGACGCGGCCGTCGAGGCGCGCGAGCAGGGCCTGGTCCGATTTATTGGCGTGACCGGCCATGGCTGGAACGTGGCGGCGATGCACAGACGCAGCCTGGAGCGGTTCGATTTCGACACCATCCTGCTGCCGTGGAACTGGTTCGCGGCGCATCACGACACCTATGCACACGACTTCGAAAGGACAGTGGCGCTGGCCGAGGAAAACAACGTGGCTGTGCAGACCATCAAGGGCATCGCCCGAGGCCCTTGGGCCGCGGGTGTCGAGCGAAACCGTACGACGTGGTACCAGCCACTGGAGAACGAACAGGATATCCACCAGGCGGTTCACTGGGTTTTGGCGCGGCCGGGAATCTTCCTACTGTCGGTGGGCGATGTGAACCTGTTGCCTGCAGTCTTGCGGGCGGCGGATCAGCCGGGGGACGCGCCCGACGACACGGTCATGGCGGCGCTCAGCGAACGCGCCGGCTTCGCGTCGATCTTCGGGTTGTAACGGGCGTTTGATCGCAGCGCCTTATCCTTCGAGACGCGCCCTTCGGGCGCTCCTCAGGGTGAGATAAGTCGTTACCTCCTCATCTAGAGGAGGCGCATAGCGCCGTCTTGAAGGATGAGGTCGGCGTAACCCCCTCATCCGGTCCTCGCATTCGCTCGAACCACCCTCTCCCCTGTGGGGAGATGGAAGTGAGGGCGAAGCCCGAGCAGGGTGAGGGGCGTCCGCTGCCTGCCCAACGTTACTGACATCCTGCGTCCCGACCCGCCCCAAACAAGCGGCGGGCGTTTTTCAGAGCAGGCTGACAAGAATGGCTCTTCCCGTCCTCGGCGGACGGCCCGGTTGTTTACCCCCGCCCGACGAACGGCATCTTGGTCGCCATGACCGTCATGAAAAGGACGTTGGCATCCAGCGGCAGGCTCGCCATGTGTACGACGGCGTCCGCCACATGCTGCACATCCATCAACGGTTCCACCGCGATCTGACCGTTTGCCTGGGGTACGCCGTCGGCCATTCTTGCCGCCATGTCAGTTGCCGCATTGCCGATGTCGATCTGGCCGCAGGCGATGTCGTGCTTGCGGCCGTCCATGGCGATGCAGCGGGTCAGGCCGGTGATCGCGTGTTTGGTGCTGGTATAGGGTACCGAGTCGGGCCGCGGCGCGTAGGCCGAGATGGAGCCGTTGTTGATGATCCGCCCACCCTTAGGGTCCTGATTTTTCATTAGTTTGATAGCCTGCTGGGCGCACAGGAACGAGCCTGTGAGGTTGACGTTGACCACGGTCTGCCACTGCTCAAAGGTCAGGTCCTCCATCGGGACCGCCGGCGCTCCCTGACCGGCATTGTTGAACAGCACGTCCAACCGGCCGAACGCCTGTTTTGTTTGGACGAACAGATTTGCAACCGACGCGGGGTCGGTCACGTCGGTTGGCACCGGCAGTGCCTTCGACGGGTCAGCCTCGGCTTTGGCGGCGGTTTCCTCCAGCGCTTCTTGACGCCGGCCCGCCAGCGCAACCGCGTATCCCTGTCGCAGCAGCGCCGTGGCGGACGCGCGGCCGATTCCCGACCCGGCGCCGGTGACGACAGCGACTTTTTCATTGCCGCTCATGATCCGTAACTCCTCCCCTGACTATCTGCTTGTTGGTTCTAAAGTGAGACAGCGCCAGGGCAAAAACGCAAGGGCGATTGCGGGCGCCGCAGCGGCGTCGCGACAACCGCCGACCGGCGCTTCAGAACCACCAGTCGCCGTCCTTGGCCAGGATCTCCGTGGCGCTGAAATCGATCTCGTGTTCGTCCATGAAGATGTTGAGCCAGTGAACCAGGCCGTAACGGCCCGGCGGCACGGCGATCGCGATCAGTGCAGGGTTGGGACCAATCTCACACAGCTTGAGATGGATCCGCGCTGCGGGGTTCCTTTTCAAATAGAGCCTGGAGCCGAGCTCGCCCTGCAGCGCGATGGCGATCTCTCCTTCATAGACCGCCGTGAATAGATCGATGGCTTCTTCGAAGAAACGGGGCTTGGCCTCGGCGGACAAATACTTGATCTCCGCAGCGAGGTTGGATTCGTCCTGGACGCCGAGGATGTTGTTCACTTCCGCGTTTTCCAGCAGTTCCTTCACCGTCGGACAGGAGGCGCGGAAACGCAAACCGGCGCGCCGATTGATCAGCAGCGTCCGCTTTTGGCGCAGATAGGGCTGCGAGAACAGGACGACCTTGGCGCGCCGCGCGGTGCGAGAGAGGTTGGAGATCGCCATGTCAGCGTCGCCGGCGGCGACCTGCCGGACCACGTCGTCGTAGGTCTCCGCCGTCCGGAGAAACTCGAGCTCGACGTCCAGCTTCCGCGCAATGTCACTGGCGAGATCGATGTCGAAGCCGACGAGCGTGCCGTCCTCCTGCTTATTGAACATGGGCGGTACGTTCTCGTTGATCTGCGCGACGATCAGGGTACCCCGCTCGATAATCGGCGCGAGATCGGGCAGCGGCGGGGGATCTACGTTCAGGTCTGTTTGCGCCACGACGGGCATGATTGCCGTCAGGAAGCCTAGCAATGTAATCGCGATGGCAGCCGCCAGAGGCCGGAATATGCTCATGTCTACATCCTGGGATTATTCCGCGGTTCCGGCCGCTCCCGGTTCGGCCTGCGGCGACGTCGCCTCGCCCTTCGCTTTTCGGCCGATCGAGGTGAGAACGGCAAGATTGCAGGTCGCCTGGACGGTCAGTGTCGATCCGAGATTGGCGACGGCGGGTTGAGTCGTGGCAAACAGGACGATGGCAAGCGCATCGGGTATGCCGACACCGAGCAGCACGGGGGCCAGGATTGGCGCCAGCACCGCGCCGCCGCCTACGGCGGCCGCACCGGAAATTATGACGCCAATGCCGATGACCACGAGTTCCGTGACACCGAGATTGATGCCGTAGACCTGCGCCATGAAGATCGTGGTGAAGGCGAACAGTACGATCTGCCCGTGCTGGTTGGCCAGGACGCCGAAGGGCACGATGGAATCGGCCACCTCCCGCTTGACCCCGAAGTGTTTCTGCAGGGATTCGATGGCCGAGTAGAGCGCGACGAACGGGTTGTCGGTGGCGAAAGCGAGGATCAGCGGCGTTTTCAGTGCAACGATGGGACGCCACGGAGGCATGCGGCAGACCACCGCCAGCGTGACGATGTGGATGATCAGCACGATCACGCCGGCCAGCCAGAAGAACCCGATGTATTTGGCAAGGGCAACGATCAGATCGGTATTCGCTTCTGACATGTGATAGGCGACGATCGAAAACAGCCCAAGGGGCAGGGGGATCAATACCCAGTGGAACACCTTCGAGAATGTTTCGTAGAAGGCGTTCAGCACCCGCAGCGCTTCGTCGGCGCCCGGAGACCGGACGACACCGAGCGCCAGCCCGACCAGGGCGCAGAAAAACACGATGCTGATGAACCGTCCCGTGCTGAGCGCTTCGAAGACATTAGGCGGCGCTAGCGTTGCCAGGAATCCAAGCAGGCCCCCGCCCTTCTTTGCGCCGAATGAATCGGACATCTCACCGCCCAGAGCGTTGGCCGCGTGTTCGCTAAGCGACGCGCCCGGCTGAAAGATCAGGGCGACGGCGATGGTGACGATGCAGGGAACAAGCAACCCGACAACATAGATAATCCCCATGCGGCCGAACAGTTCCTGAGTGCGCGGATCCCGCAGCATCTGGCCGATGCCCCAGATGAGCGCGCTGACCAGGATTGGCAGAAGACACATGGACAGCAGGGAGACATAGATGTCGGCAATGGGCTGCAGCCCGTGCGAGAATTCCTTGAAATAGAAACCGCTGACAAACCCAAGCAAGACGCCGGCGATGATCGTTTTGGGGTCCTGCAGAATTCGCAGGAGAATCGACAAGGCTCGCATCGCACCCCCAAAGGACGTCTCGTTGATTGAACGCAGCCTAACGTTGATTCCCCCCATCTGGCCACCGGTATCGGCGGCTTCTGGCGATCGAGAGCACAGGATGCCGAGCGGCGTCCCGGTCCGCCCGCGCCGACCCCCAATTGCCCTCGCTAGCTTGTGACCTATTTTTCGGCCTAAGCGTCTTTTCGCTCTCCTCGTCCCGCCGTAGCATGACCTACGACAGCAGGACCAAGGGGCATAGGGAGTCGTCAGCGCATGTGGAGCCGCCGGAAGTTCCTGGGGTTCGGGACGGCCGCATCGGTCAGCGTGCCGGGACTTGCGCGCGCGGCGGTCGGTCCCGTCCAGACCGCGCGCGACCTGCCGCGGATCGATCGTTATGTCAGGCTTGGCCGCACGGGGTTGACCGTCTCGGACATTTCATTCGGATCGGCCAGCTCGGCCGATGCCGGCCTGGTGCGTCACGCGCTCGACCGTGGGGTCACCTTCTTCGACACCGCCGAATCATATCGGGGCGGGCGAGCCGAGGAGGCGTTCGGGCAGGGGCTGCAGGGAGCCCGGGACAAGGTTGTCCTCAGCTCCAAGACGAAAGCGGGCGTACGCGACGACCGGGCAGACATGATGGCGGCACTCGAAGGGAGCCTGCGCCGACTGCGGACTGATTATGTGGACATCTATTTTCTGCACGCGGTCAACGATGTTGCCCGGCTGCAGAATGACGAGTGGCTCGAATTCACCGAACGGGCGGTCCGCGACGGCAAAATCCGGTTCCGTGGGGTATCCGGACACGGCAGCCGGCTGGCGGAGTGCCTGGACTATGCGATCGACAACGACCTTGCCGATGTCATCCTTGCGGCCTACAGCTTCGGTCAGGACCCCGACTTCTACGACAAGCTGCGTCATGCCTTTCATTTCGTCGACCTGCAACCAGAACTACCGCGGATCCTGGACAAGGCGAAACAAAAGGACATTGGTGTCGTCGCAATGAAAACCTTGATGGGGGCGCGTCTGAACGACATGCGGCTCTACGAGCGCGACGGCGTCACCTTCGCTCAGGCGGCGTTCCGGTGGGTGCTCTCCAGTCCGCGGGTGGACGGCCTGGTGATCTCCATGAACAGCAAGGATCGCATCGACGAATATGTCACCGCGTCGGGCGATCCGGAAATACGCGGGGGCGATCTGCCGTTGCTGGCCCGGTATCTGTACCAGCAGAATGCCCGTTACTGCCGGCCGGGTTGCGATCTCTGCGAGGGCGCGTGTCCCGACAAGGTCGAGATCGCCGAGGTCCTGCGCACCCGCATGTACGATGTGGACTACGATAATCCGCAGCTCGCGCGCGACGACTATGCCGTCCTCGGCCGGGATGCCGGCGCCTGCCTGAGCTGCGCGCACAAGGCCTGCCTGGGGGCCTGTCCTTACGGCGTGCCCATCCCCGATTTCACAGGCGACGCCGCCCGGCGTTTCGGCTAGGCCACGGGACATCCCGACCGCCGTGATCGTCTTCCTGGCCCACTACCTGATCCTGCTCGCCGGCTGGACGCTGACGATCAAGTTCGTCTTTCCGGTCGCGATGGCGCTGGCCGAAGGACTGCCTGTCCTGACTTATGTGTTCTGGGATTTCTGGTGGGTGGCGCATCTGTGGCTGGCGTGGCTGCTGCTGAACTGGCAACGCCTGACCTGGCCCGCGGCAGTGTTCATTTCCGTGGCCGAAATCGCCATCGTCGTCACCAAGTTCGTCTTTTTCCTGTCAGAGCCCACGTGGGACATCTGGTGGACCAACTGGTTCATCAACAAGCTGTTCGTCCTGCTGTGCTTCTGCCTGATGTTGCCCTACATGCTGTTCAACCGGTCGCGGCTGATTGGCACGGCCTCAGCGGACCGCAGGCTCCAGCCCAAGCCGCCCCCTGCCTGAATACGGGCCGCGTTGCGATGCCGACGGCCGTGGCGCTAAAGTTGCCGGTGAGGTCGATTACGGAACCAACCGTTGGCAGGGGGGCTGCATGAAACTCAAGGAGAAGGTGGCCATCGTCACCGGCGGCGCCGGCGGTATTGGCCGGGCGGTGGCGATCGGTTATGCGGAGCAGGGCGCCCGCTGCGTGGTGGCCGACATCGACAGGGCCCGCGCCGAGGCGGTCGCGGGCGAAATCATGGCCAAGGGCGGCGCGGCGATCGGATTGGGCCTGGATGTCACGCGCGAGGTCGAGATCGACCGGGCGATTCAGGCCGCGGTGGACGAGTGGGGTCGCCTGGATATCCTGTTCAACAATGCCGCCATCTTCGAGATGCAGCCGTTGTTGCAGGTGACGCGCGACAGTTGGGACCGCATCTTCGACATCAATACGAAGGGCTTGTTCTTCATGCTCCAAGCCGCGGCTCGGCGTATGGTCGAACAGGGGGAGGGCGGCAAGATCGTCAACCTGTCGTCCCAGGCGGGGCGCCGCGGCGAAGCCCTGGTCACCCAGTACTGCGCCAGCAAGGCCGCGGTGATCAGCATTACCCAGTCGGCGGGCCTGGCGCTGGCGAAAGACAGGATCAACGTCAATTCCATCGCTCCCGGCGTGATCGACACCCCCATGTGGGAAACGGTGGATGCGCTGTTCGCAGAGTTCGAAGGGCACCCGGTCGGCGAGAAGAAGCGCCTTGTGGGTGAGGCCGTGCCATTTGGCCGCATGGGGTTTCCCGAGGATATTGTCGGTGCAGCGGTGTTCTTGGCCTCGTCAGACGCCGATTACATTCTCGCCCAGACCCTCAATGTCGACGGTGGTAACTGGATGAGCTGAACCGCGAGGGTCCGCCCCGCTTGGGGTGGACACCGCGTCAATTGGCCTCCATCATGGCGAAGACCCATGGTTGAATATGACAAGAACAGGTCATGCGGTTGGGTCGCAGACGGCCGCAAGCCGCTTGACAAAACCAATGCAGCAGGAGGCTCAGACGATGCGTAGTATGTTTGGTGCGACGCTCGGCGCGGTTGCCGTGTCGGCGCTTCTGGCGACCGGCGCGGCGGCGCAGGACGGCACGAACCTTGCCTTTGCGATCGGCGAGGATTCGCGTTTTCACTGGGAGGATCTGGAAAAGTTCCAGTCGATGGATCTCAGCGGCGAGACGGTTACGATCCTCGGACCGTGGCTCGGTCCCGACCGGGATCTGGTCAACAGTGTGCTGGATTACTTCGTCGCTGCCACCGGCGCTAATGTCCAGTATGCCGGTTCGGACAGCTTCGAACAGCAGATCGCGATCGACATCCAGGCGGGCAGCCCGCCGAACCTGGCCGTCTTCCCGCAGCCGGGTCTTGCGGCCGACCAGGCCTCCAAGGGCGGTCTGGTTCCGCTGGGTGACGACACGCGCCAGTGGGTGCTGGACAACTACGCGGCCGGCCAGTCCTGGGTCGATCTCGGCACCTATAAGGACAAGCAAGGCAATTCGCAGCTGTTCGGCTTTTTCTACAAGGTCGATCTGAAAAGCCTCGTCTGGTACGTGCCGGAGAACTTTGAGGACTCCGACTACGAAGTGCCAGAGACGATGGAGGAACTGCTCGACCTGTCGAAGCAGATCGTGGCCGACGGTGGCACGCCCTGGTGCATCGGGCTGGGGTCGGGAGATGCCACCGGGTGGCCCGCGACCGATTGGGTCGAGGACATCTTGCTGCGCACCCAGACGCCGGACGTCTACGACGGCTGGGTCACCAACGAAATTGCCTTCAACGATCCGCGGATCGTCGAGGCCATCGAGACTTTCGGCACGTTTGCTAAGAACGACGACTGGGTGAACGGCGGATCGGCCGCGGTCGGCGCGACCGATTTCCGCGACAGCCCGCGCGGTATGTTCGACGTGCCGCCCAAGTGCTACATGCACCGGCAGGCCAGCTTCATTCCGACCTTCTTCCCGGACGGCACCGAACTCGGCGTTGACGTGGACTTCTTCTATTTCCCGGCCTTCGCGGGCAAGGATCTCGGCCGTCCGGTCTTGGGCGCCGGCACGTTGTGGGCGATCACCGCGGACAGCAAGGGCACCCGGGAACTGCTCGAGTTCTTCAAGACGCGGCTGGCGAACGAGCTGTGGATGGCGCAGAGCGGGTTCCTGACGCCGCACACAGGCGTCAACAACGACGCCTATGCCAACGAAACGCTGCGCAAACAGGGCGAGATCCTGCAGAACGCGACCACGTTCCGGTTCGACGGTTCGGATCTGATGCCGGGTTCCGTCGGCGCGGGTTCGTTCTGGACCGGCATGGTCAACTATGTCAGCGGGGAGTCGGCGCAGGACGTCGCCGATTCCATCCAGCGAAGCTGGGATTCGATCAAGTAAAGGCTCGTATGCGCGCGGGCCGAACGACAGGGCTGGACTGGGCACACTGCCCGGTCCAGCCGGTCTGATCAGGAACGGGGAGCGTAGGCGTGGCGGGACAGGTATTCAATGCGCTGCTTGCGATCTTTCTTGGGGTCGGCGCAAGCATCTTCTATTTCGCGGGCACCAACTGGCTGCTGGATTCCAGCCTCAAGGACACCGAGCGCGACGGAAAATTCGTCAGCCGCGAGCACCAACGGGATCTGATCCGTCCCTGGCTGTTCGTCGGACCGGCCCTGCTTCTTCTTGGCGTCTATCTTGTTTATCCGGTGTACGAGACGGTTCGGCTCAGCTTTTTCGACCGGACCGGCGAGGTCTTCGTCGCCTTCAGCAACTATGTCTGGGCGTTCCGCGACCCCGAGTTCCTGCGCTCCATCGTCAACAACGTACAGTGGCTGATCATCGTCCCGACCATGTGCACGGCCCTCGGTCTCCTGATCGCCGTCCTTGCCGACAGGGTCGCCTGGGGCACCATTGCCAAATCAATGATCTTTATGCCAATGGCTATTTCATTCGTCGGCGCCAGTGTGATCTGGAAGTTCGTCTATGACTATCGTGGCGCGGGCGAGACCCAGATCGGCGTCCTTAACGCCATCGTGGTGGCGCTGGGCGGGGAACCGCAGGCGTGGATCACCATCCCGTTTTGGAACAGTCTGCTGCTGATGGTGATACTGATCTGGATCCAGACCCCCTTTGCCATGGTGATCTTTTCGGCGGCGCTGCGCGGTATTCCCGAGGAGACGATCGAAGCCGCGCGGATCGATGGCGCCAACGAGGTGCAGATCTTTTTCAAGATCATGATCCCCCAGATGATGAGCACAATCCTGGTGGTCTGGACGACCATCACGATCATCGTGCTGAAGGTGTTCGACATCGTGCTCGCCATGACCAACGGGCAGTGGGACACGGAAGTGCTGGCAAACCTGATGTTCGATTGGATGTTCCGTGGCGGCGGTGATTTCGGCCGCGGTTCGACCATCGCCCTAATCATCATGATCGCCGTCATTCCGATCATGATCTGGAACATAAGACGCTTCCAGAAAGAGGAGGGCATGCGATGAACAGGCGCATTCCCGGCCTCAAGCTCACCTGGGGCAAACTCATGGCGCAGTCGCTGCTGGTGTTCCTGGTGGCGATCTGGACCATCCCGTCGCTTGGCCTCTTGATCAGTTCCATGCGCGACAAGGACCAGCTGATCGTGTCGGGCTGGTGGACCGCGTTGCAGACCACCGAGCGTACCGAACGCGGCCGGACGGGCGCGGCCAAGGACCAGATCGAACGCGACGGCAAATTCGTCCTCGAAGGATCGTTCTTCGAGCCTGGTAGTCCGAAGTCGATCAAAACCTTCGGTGACAAGATCAAAACTTTCGAAGCGTTCAAGGCGGGCGAGTCGCTCACGTTCGACGATGACAGCGTCATCACCGTTAACGAGGACGGCACGTATCAGTGGGTCTCGTCGGCTCCGTTCGAGCACAAGCGTGGCAAGCGCATCTTTTACGTGGCAACCATCCCACCCATTTTTACGCTGGCCAACTATATCGAAGTGCTGTCATCCGAAGGGATCGGTCAGTCGTTCATCAACACCCTGACGGTAGCGGTGCCGGCGACCATCATTCCGATACTGATTGCGGCCTTCGCGGCCTATGCCTTCGCCTGGATGGATTTTCCCGGGCGGCAGCTGCTGTTTGTCGTGGTCGTCGGCCTGTTGGTGGTGCCGCTGCAGATGTCGCTGATCCCGCTGTTGCGTATGTATAACGGGATCGGGGCCCTGTTTGACGCTCCTGCAAAAACCTACCTGGGCATCTGGCTCGCCCATACCGGCTTCGGCTTGCCGCTCGCGATTTACCTGTTGCGAAACTATATCGGCACGCTGCCCAAGGACTTGATCGAATCGGCCAAGATCGACGGGGCGACGCATTTCCACATCTTCGTCAAGCTGATCCTGCCGCTGTCGGTGCCGGCGCTGGCTTCCTTCGCGATCTTCCAATTCCTCTGGGTCTGGAACGACCTGCTCGTGGCGTTGGTCTTCCTCAGCAAGCAGGACAACCAGATCGTCCTGACCTCGAAACTGAGGGAGCTGCTGGGGTCGCGTGGCGGCAACTGGGAAATCCTGACGGCCAGTGCCTTCGTCTCGATCGTGGTGCCGCTGGCGGTGTTCTTCTCATTGCAACGGTACTTCGTGCGCGGTCTGCTCGCCGGATCCGTCAAGGGCGGTTGAGCCCGAACAATCTGGAGACGACATGACACGGTTTCCCGACGGTTTCCTGTGGGGGACGGCGACGTCTGCCTACCAGATCGAAGGCGCGGTCGACGAGGACGGGCGCGGGCCCAGCGTGTGGGATGTCTTCAGCGCCACGCACGGCAATGTCCGGAACGGCGACACCGGCGCGATCGCCTGCGACCATTATCACCGTTATCCAGAGGACATCGCGCTGCTCAGTGAGCTCGGCGTCAAGGCCTACCGGTTTTCGGTCGCCTGGCCTCGGGTGTTGCCCGAGGGCACCGGGTCGATCAATCCGGCGGGGCTCGAGTTTTACGACCGGCTGGTCGACGCGGTGCTGGCGGCCGGGATCGAACCCTGGGTCTGCCTGCACCACTGGGACATGCCCCAAGCGATCGAGGAGCAGGGCGGCTGGCGCAATCGCGACACCCCAAGCTGGTTCGGTGACTATTCCCGGGTGGTGATCGAGCAGCTGAAGGACCGGGTGAAACGGTTCGCGCCGGTCAACGAACCCAACGTCGTGCCCTGGGTGGCGTACGCCATCGGCGCCCATGCGCCGGGCCGCCGGTCGCGGGCGGACTGCCTGGCGGCGATGCACCATCTGAACCTGGCGCACGGCCTGACCGTGGCCGCGGTGCGCGAGGCCGGCGCCGACCTCAAGGTCGGGCCGATTATCTCGCTGGGGCCGGTGGTGCCGGCCCGGGACGACGACGCGCACAGGGACGCCGCGGTCATGCTGGACTGTATCTGGCGCCGGGTGATGATCGATCCCATCATGCTGGGCCGCTATCCCGAGCCGCTAGCCGGGGAGATCGCGCCCCTCGTCCAGGAAGGCGATCTGGCCGTGATATCCGCCCCGAACGATTTCTTCGGCATGAACCACTACAGCCGGATGTACGCCGCGCCCGATCCGGACAATCCCTTCGGCGTGGGTGACGTGCCGCCGCCCGCCGGCGTTCCGACGACCTCTATGGGCTGGCAGATCGACCCCGAGGCGTTCTACGAGCAGTTGCTGGAAGTGCGCGACCGCTATGGCAACCCCGAGCTCTACGTGACCGAGAACGGCGCCGCCTTTCCCGACCAGGCGGACGCCGACGGACGCGTCGAAGACGAAGACCGGGTGGCGTTTCTGGACGGCTATCTGCGGGCCATGCACCGGGCCATCGAGGCCGGCTGCAACGTAAAGGGCTATTTCGTCTGGTCGTTCCTGGATAACTTCGAATGGGCGGAGGGATACGATCTCCGCTTCGGACTGATCCGCGTGGAACCGGACAGCCTGCGGCGCGTGCCCAAGCGGTCGTTCGACTTCATGCGCAGCGTCTACAGGACCAACGCCTTGCCCTAGAACGACCGACGGTGGCAAACGGCAGGGAGAAGAAAAATGGACAAGTCTGTCGACGCAATCGTCATCGGTGCCGGCATCATCGGTGCCGCGACGACTCTGGCGCTTGCCCGTAAGGGATGGAACGTGCTCGGTCTCGATCGTCTGCCGGCCAGCGGCTACGGATCGACGTCGAATTCCTGCGCCATCATTCGGCCCTATTACTCCACCGTCGATGGCTGCGCGATCGCCTGGGAAAGCCACTTCTACTGGGCTGACTGGGCGGGCTTTCTGGGCGCCGAGGACGAACGCGGTTTCGCCCGCTACGTTCCATGCGGTTGTCTCCGGCTGAAGTCTCCCGCCAACGGATATATGGAATCGACGATTGCACTGATGCAGGCGATCGGCTGCCCTTACGAAGAGTGGAGCCCGGAACAGGTTCTGGAGAAGCTTCCCATCGTGGTGCTGGACAGTTTCGGAGAATGCAAACCCGTTGAAGACCCGGCCTTCGGCAAATCGCAGGGGCCGCCGCTAACGGGTGGCGTGTTTTTTCCCGACGGCGGTTATGTGACCGACCCGCAGCTGGCGACGCACAATCTGCAGCGTGCCGCCGAAGCGGCGGGCGCCGGCTTCCGTTTCAACGCCACCGTGTCCGAAATTCGCCGGGATCGAGGCAGGGTCGCCGGCGTCACGCTGGAAGACGGCGAGGCGATCGACGCGCCCGTCGTGATCAACGTCGCCGGGCCACACTCCTACAAGATCAACCGGCTGGCCGGTGTCGAAGAGGGCATGAACGTCAAGACAAAGGCGCTCCGTCACGAGGTGTGTCATCTGCCGGCGCCGGCAGGCTTCGACTACGAGCAAGGCGGCTACGTGTTTTCCGACGGCGAGACCGGCGTCTATGTCCGCCCCGAGAGCGGCAACCAGCTGCTGGTGGGTGGCGAGGATCCGGCCTGTGATGAGCGGCAATGGGTGGACCCGGACGATTTCAGCCGCGCGTTCACCGAAGTCTGGCAGGTCCAGGCCATGCGCCTGGGCCAGCGGATGCCCGAACTCGGCATTCCCGGCCAGGCTAAAGGCGTGGTCGATCTGTACGACGTGTCGGACGACTGGATTCCCATCTACGACAAGTCGGACTTGCCGGGCTTCTACATGGCGGTTGGCACCAGTGGGAATCAGTTCAAGAACGCGCCCATCGCGGGCGAGATGATGGCCGACCTCATCGTCGCCTGCGAGGACGGCCACGACCATGACGCTGACCCGATCGATTTTCGCCTGCGCTACATCGACCGGACCGTCAATCTGGGGTTCTACTCTCGCCGCCGAGAAATAAACCCGGACAGCAGCTTTTCGGTGCTGGGCTAGGCGCGGTCTCGGATTCCAATGAAGACCTGTCCGAAAACCGAGGCCGAAGAGAATTCGGGGACCGGTTGTCCGGAGGCGGGCGGCCCGCTCGAGGCGCCTTCACCCGGCGCGGCAATCGATTTCGATTTCTGCAGCCGCTGCCCGGCATGCTTCTCAGGTATCGCGATGGAGGCGGGTCGGTCCTATCGGATCGAGATCGTCGGCGAGCCCGACGGCTGGTCGGACGGGGACTGGTCCGCCTCGACGGTCGATGAGGCGCTGAAGGGCTGGCACGACGTGTCAGACCTGCCGCGGAAACCGATGGACTGGGTCTGGCGCTGGGCGCTCGGTCTGGGCATCGATCATGAGGCGCGCACGAAAAGACGCGTCAGGGACGCCGACTGGTTCCGGATCTTCCTGGCGGTCCGGACGGATGACGGCTCGGAGTCGGATCCAATCGCTCTGGAAACGTCGCCGCAGACGTTCCAGGCGTTGGCTGCCGGTGAGTTGTACCTGTTCGTCAATGACAGTCCGAAGCGCTACGGCAACAACCAGGGGCGCATGCGGCTTCGGCTCTCGCCCGCCTGACCTGCCTGTCAGCGGTGGTTGTCGCGCCACCGAAGATCAGAGGTCGGCCAGAAGTTCCCCTGCGATCCGGTCGAATGCCGACGGATCGCCCAAGGTTCGGCTCATGATGACGGCGCCCTCCAAGGTTGCGACGATTTTCATGGCAAGGGCGGTGCGCTCGTTGGCATCCCGGGCGCTTGGAAGACGCGCCAGCACCGCCTCGAGCCAGGCGATGTTTTTCTCGAAAAAGAGTTTGGTTTCAGTTGCCACCGCTTCCGGAATGGACGTCACCTCGGCGCCCAGCATGCCGCACAGGCACATCAGATCATCCTCGCAAGCAGCCGTCCGGTAGGCACCCACATAGCGGGCCAGCAAAGCATCGGGCTTGGTCTCGGGATCATCCGGGTCGCCTAGCGCCTCCATAAACCGGTCGGCATAACGTCGGGCCATGGCGGCCCCGAGGTCCGGCTTGCCGGGAAAATGGTAATGCACGCTGGCAGCCTTGATGCCGACCTGCTTGGCGATCTCGCGATAGCTGAACCCGTTGTAGCCGCCGGTGCGGGCCATCACTTCGGCTGCGTCCAGGATCTTGTCGACGATCGGGGAGGGCTGCTTCATGGCATCGTCCCCCTTTGCTCATAATTTTTTCTCTCTAACGTTAGATAGGGGTTGAAAGCCCAAAACGCAAACCCATATCGGTGCTATCTGCCTAACGATAGGTAGACAAACCGTGCAAGGGGAAAGACCATGACCAACACATCGAACGCAGTTGCATTGATTGTCGGCGGCTCCACCGGAATGGGCAAGGAAGCCGCGCGGCGGCTCCGGTCCCGGGGTTTTGACCTCATCCTGGTCGCCCGGGGCGGGTCGCGCCTGGATGAGGCCAGGTCCGAGCTGGAATTGGAAGGGACGGGCAGGATCGATACGGCCGCGGTGGATCTCTATGACGAGGTCGCGGTGGATCGCTTCATCGACCAGGTAGCCGGCGAGTCCCGTCACATCAGATATCTGGTCAACGCGGCAGGGACCTTCAGCCCGACGGCGTTCCTGGATCATTCGAAGTCCGACTACGACAAGTATCTCGACCTCAACAAGGCACTGTTCTTCATTACCCAGGCGGTCGCGCGGAACATGAAGGAAAACGGCGGCGGGTCGATCGTCAATATCGGTTCCATGTGGGCCAAGCAGGCGATCAAGGCGACGCCGTCGTCGGCCTACTCCATGGCCAAAGCGGGCTTGCACTCGATGACGCAGCACCTGGCGATGGAGCTTGGGGATCACGGGATCCGCGTGAATGCGGTTTCGCCCGCGGTCGTGGTGACGCCGATCTACGGCGCCTTCATCGACGACGACAAGATCGAGTCGACGCTGACCGATGGCTTCAGCGCATTCCACCCGATCGGCCGAGTCGGTCAGGCCCAGGACGTCGCCAACACTATCGATTTCCTGCTGTCTGACGGCGCCGACTGGGTGACCGGCGCGGTCTGGGACGTGGATGGCGGCGTGATGGCCGGCCGTAACCAGTAAGGCGACCGGAGCCCCCGAAGGAAAGGAGCAGGCAGTACGATGAATGAACAGTCCGAGAAGAAGCCGGGCGCCGGCGCGGGAGGCGCCGCGCCCGAACGCCAAACGTCCGACACGCGCCCTGAATTCAGTTGCTTGTGGGCCGTGCACGACAGCTACAGCGCCAACCCCCACTGGGAAGCGGTATGCGATTGACGACCAAGGGCCGGGAAGCGGCGTTCAAGAACGCTTCCCGGCCCTTCCTTTTCGCGACATGCGCGCCCGCGGCGGTCGTGAACCATCCCAGGCTTTTTTCCTCTTTCGAACAGCCGCGATCACGGTCATAAAAACGTCATTCTGACGCTCGCGGCAGAATTGCTATGTCTGCAATGGTCCGGCCGCTGCGATTGGCCAGGGCCCCGTTCAAACGACCGCCGGGTGACGACCATGTCACAGCGAGATGGCCACTCATCGCCACGGACAGAAGAAAGCCGGCTGTCGACGCTTTCGGCCTGGCTGTTCGATCTAGACGGTGTGATCACCGACACCGCGGCACTGCACGCCCAGGCCTGGAAGCAACTGTTCGACGAATATCTCGCGGCGAACGCCGATCCAGACGGCGCATTCGAACCGTTCCGCCTGCCGGAGGATTACGTTGCCTATGTGGACGGCAAACCGCGGCAAGATGGTGTCCGGTCCTTTCTGGAATCGCGCAAGATCTCCCTGCCCGAAGGCTCGCCGTCCGATGATCCGGGCGCCCCAACCATTCAGGGACTGGGGCGGCGCAAGGACGGCTATTTCAATGCGGCGCTGAATGACGAGGGCGTCACGGTTTTCGAGGGCACCATTGCGCTGATACGCGAGCTGCGGGCGAAGGGCATACGCATCGGCTGCGTATCGTCCTCCAAGAACTGCCGCCCCATCCTGGATCGCGCCGGAATCCGCGCGCTGTTCGACGTGGTGGTCGATGGCACCGACATCGAGCGGGAGGGCCTGTCGGGCAAGCCCCGTCCTGACAGCTTTTTGCGTGCGGCCGAGCAGCTCGCGATCGCACCGTCCGAGGCGGCGGTTGTGGAGGACGCGGTGTCGGGCGTGGCGGCCGGGCAGGCAGGCGCGTTCGCCCTGGTCATCGGCATCGACCGTGGAGCCGGACGGGACGCGCTGCTTGCGCACGGGGCCGATAGTGTGGTTGACGATATGCGAGAGTTTCTGGGCGAGCGGCCGGTGAACCGGCCGGAATAGAGGAGGGGCCGTCCATGGTGCTGCGCCACAGGATCAAACCGCCGCGGGATCTGTTTCCGACCGACCCGTGGAACATCGAGGTGCGCGGCTATACGAGTGAATATCTGCGCGAGTCCGAGACCATCTTCGCGCTCGGCAACGGCTACCTCGGTCTGCGCGGCAGCCACGAGGAGGACCTCCCCGTCGGCGAGCCCGGCACCTACATCAATGGTTTCCACGAGCTCCGGGACATCGTCTACGGCGAGGAGGCGTACGGCTTCCCGAAAACCGGCCAGACCATGCTGAACTGTCCGGACGGCAAGATCATGAAACTCTACGTGGACGACGAGCCGTTCGACATCGAATCCCGAGAGCTGGCCAGCTACCGGCGCCGGCTCGATCTGCGCCAGGCGACGCTGGAACGCGAACTGGTCTGGGTCAGTCCCAACGGCACCCGCATCCACCTCAAGACCACCCGGCTGGTGTCGCTGTCCCATCGGCATCTTGCGGCGATCCTCTACGAGGTGACGGCGGAGAACGGCGAGGCCGACATCGTCATCAGTTCGGAGATGGTGAACCGCCAGCCGGTGTCCGGCGTCACGGGCGATCCAAGGCTCGCCCATTCGTTCGACGACGAGGTGCTCGACCTGCAGGGTCAGGAGCGGGAGGGACTTCGCGCCGTCTTCGCCTTCGAAACCGGCCGGTCGGGCATGCAGCTCGGCTGCGGCATGGACCACACGATCGAGACCGAATGTGCTTACGAAGTCGAACATCAGTGGAGTTCCGGTTCGGTGAGCTACGTCTTCAAGGTTCGTGCCGGCAAGGGCGAGACCGTGCGGATCGGCAAGTACCTGGCCTATCACCACAGCTCCCACCGGTCTGCCGAGGAACTGATGGCGCAGGCAAGCTGGACCCTGGACCATGCGGTGGACGTGGGATTCCCGGTGATCCTGGAACGTCAGCGGGAAACTGCGGCCAGTTTCTGGGAGTCCAGCGACGTGGAGCTGGAAGCCACCGAACAGCATCAACAGGCGATCCGGTGGAACCTTTTTCAGCTGTTGCAGGCTTCATACTGCGTGGAAGGAACCGGCATCCCGGCCCGCGGTCTGACCGGCCAGTCTTACGAGGGGCACTATTTCTGGGACACCGAGATCTACGTCCTGCCTTTCCTGATCTACACCAACCCGCGCGTCGCCCGCAGCCTGCTGAAGTTCCGGTACGACAAGCTGGACCGCGCGCGCAAGCGGGCTCTGGAGCTGGGCCACAAGGGCGCGCTGTTTCCGTGGCGCACGATCAACGGCGACGAAGCCTCCGCTTATTACGCCGCGAGCACGGCGCAGTATCACATCAACGCCGACATCGCCTATGCGATCCGGAAATACGTCAAGGTCACGGGCGACGTCGACTTCCTGCACAAGTACGGCGCCGAGATCCTGGTGGAAACGGCGCGCCTGTGGGCCGATCTCGGCTACTACAACACCCGCCTCGGCGATACCTTCTGCATTGCCGGCGTCACTGGGCCCGACGAATACACCGCCGTCGTCAACAACAACTATTTCACCAACGTCATGGCGCAGACCAACCTGCGCTACGCTGCGGAGGTCATGGAGGACCTCGAACGCGACCACCCCAAGGCGTTCACATCCGTGGTGCGCAAGACGGATGTGGAGGACCACGAGGTGGAAGCCTGGAAAAAAGCGGCGGACGCCATGTTCCTGCCCACCGACGAGACGCTGGGCATACATCCACAGGACGACAGCTTCCTGGAAAAAGAGGTCTGGGATTTCGAAAACACGCCGGAGGAGCACTATCCGCTGCTGCTGCACTATCACCCGCTCAACCTCTACCGGTTCCAGGTGATCAAACAGGCCGACACGCTGCTTGCCATGTTCCTGCAAGGCCACCGGTTCAGCCACGAGGACAAGAAACGCAATTTCGACTACTACGACCCGCTGACGACCCACGACTCGTCGCTGTCGGTTTGCATTCAGTCGATCATCGCCAACGAGGTGGGCTATACCGACAAGGCGCTCGATTATTTCGACTTCTCCGCGATGATGGATCTGTCGGACGTGGGCGGCAACGTCACCCATGGCGCCCACATCGCCTCGATCGGCGGTTCATGGATGTCGGTGATCTACGGTTTCGCGGGCATGCGCGACTATCTCGGCAATATGGCGTTCGATCCGAAGCTGCCGCCGAGCTGGCGCCGGCTGTCGTTCAAGCTGAAGATCCGCGGTTCCCAGATCCACGCCGACATGACCCCCGAGCATACGACCTACACCCTTGTCGACGGCGAGGGGGTTGACTTCAAACATTGCGGCGAGGAAATCCGTCTAAGTGGCGAGAACGCGTCGGTGACCCGCGACAACGCGGCGGCCGTGACGGTCGAAGAGCCCGCGCCCCGACGGTCGGCCGGCTAGCGTCCCGCACCCGATCCCCCTCACCCTGCCCTCTCCCCCTGAAGGGGGAGAGGGTTTCCGGTTGTGCCGGCGGGGACTATGTACCTCTCCCCCCTGAAAGGGGGAGAGGTCGGTCGAGCACCGCGAGGCCGGGTGAGGGGGTTCGCTGCCCGGCCAGTTTTGGCTAGGGTGACCGTCCCAAAAAATCTGGGACGAACTCATGAGCGACACCAGTACACGCGACCGCATCGCCGCTTTCGGGCGCTCGATCTTCGACCGGGGACTGACATTCGGGTCCACCGGCAATATCAGCGTGCGCACAGACGACGGCTGGCTGATGACGCCGACGGGCTCCTCGCTCGGCAACCTGGACCCGGTTCGTATCTCCAAGTTGGATGCCACGGGTGGTCATGTCTCCGGCGACAAGCCGACCAAGGAGTCCTTCCTGCACATCGCCATGTACGAGGAGCGGCCGCGGGCGGGTGCCGTCGTGCATCTGCACTCCACCCATTCGGTGGCCGTAAGCTGCCTGGACGAGGTGGACCCGGCGAACGTGCTGCCGCCGCTCACCGCCTATTACGCCATGCGCGTCGGCACTCTGCCGATGGTGCCGTACTACCCGCCGGGCGACCTGGACCTTGCCAGGGCGGTAAAGGAAATGGCCTCGAAGCACCACGCGGTGCTGCTCGCCAATCACGGGCCGGTCGTCGCGGGAGCCACGCTGGAAGATGCGGTCTACGCCACGGAAGAGCTGGAGGAGACGGCAAAGCTGTTCCTACTGCTGCGCGGTGCCAGGAGCCGGCCGCTGACGGCCGAGCAGGTCAGCGCGTTACAGGCGCGCTTCCCGCCCAAGGTTTGAGGGGTTCGGCGGCATCGTGTCGCCCTCATCCTTCGAGACGCTCGCCTTGCTCGCTCCTCAGGATAAGGAAACCAAATACACCAGCCTCATCCTTCGAGACAGCCGCTGAGCGGCCTCCTCAGGATGTGGAAACCAAATACACCAGCCTCATTCTACGAGACGCTCGCCTTGCTCGCTCCTTGAGGCAAAAGGAAATCAAACTCGCAAGCCTCATCCTGAGGAGCGCCCGGAGGGCGCGTCTCGAAGGATGGGGAGGGCCAGAGCCCCGTCTCGAACCACGAGGCGTTTTCTTCAGCCGCAAAAATCCCAACTCAGCCGGTCGCGATTGAGCGCCCGACGGCGCCGAACTCCTTGAAGGCCGTTTCCAGCCGCTCGACGATACCCTGCTCGCCCGCGCGCAGCCATTTGCGCGGATCGTAGAATTTCTTGTAGGGCGTGCCGTCGACGTCGTCGATCTGCATCTTGAAGGCCTTGGGATGTTCGTCCACATAGGCGCCGATGGCTTCGGCAAAGGCGAACTGGGTATCGGTGTCGATGTTGATCTTGAACACCCCGTAGCTGATGGCTTCGGTCACCTTCTCCGGTTCCGAACCGGAGCCGCCGTGAAACACCAGGTCCAGCGGCTTGGCGCCGGTGCCCTTGCGCGCCTCGACCAGGTCCTGGGAGTTCTTCAGGATCTCCGGCCGCAGCTTGACATTGCCAGGTTTGTAAACACCGTGCACATTGCCGAACGAGGCCGCGACGGTGAAGTGGCCGAGCGGTTCAAGCGTCTCGTAGGCCAGAAGCACGTCCTCGGGCTGGGTGTAAAGCTTGGAGTTGTCGGCGCTCTCTTCGAATTCCGCGCCGACGCCGTCTTCCTCGCCGCCGGTGACGCCAAGCTCGATTTCCAGGCTCATGCCCAGCGGCGCCATGCGTTTGAGCACCCGGGCGCATTCGTCGATGTTTTCCTGCAGCGGCTCCTCGGACAGGTCCAGCATGTGCGAGCTGAACAGCGGCTTGCCGGTCTTTTCGAAATGCGCTTCGCCGTGCTCGATCATCGCCTCGACCCAGGGCACCAGCTTTTTGTTGGCGTGGTCGGTATGCAGCACGACGCAGATCCCGTACTGCTCGGCCAGCAGGTGCACGTGCTGGGCGCAGGAGACCGCCCCCAGGACCTTGGCCTGGAACGAGTCCGCCATGCCCTGGCCGGCAAAGAACTGGGCGCCGCCGTTCGACAACTGGATGATAACGTCGGAACCGCACTTGGCGGCGGCTTCCATCACGGCGTTGGCGGAGTCGGTGCCGACCACGTTGACGGCCGGCATGGCGTAGCCGCCGGCCTTCGCCGCCTGGACGAGCTGACGGTAGGCGTCGCCTGAAACGACGCCGGGTTTGAGGCTCGGGGTATCCTGTGACATGTCGCTTGCAATAGACATCGGTCGTCTGCCCGTCTGCATGGTGGGAGGAAGGCCGGGACTATAGCACGGGCATATGAAAAGTGGACTTGCGGCAGATCAGGAAACGGCGTTTCGGATAGGGCCCAAAACAAACGGAGGCCGGGGTTTCCCGCCGGCCTCCGCCTGTAAATCTCAGCGATTCCGCCTAGAAGTCGAAATCGTTGATGTTGCTCTTGTCATAGACGAACGGTGGGCCCAACAGCACCTCGCTGCCGTTGACGATCTGCAGCGTGCCGAGCTTGCCGGCCTCGGTCGACTTGGCGCCCGGCGCCAGTTTGCCGTCGACCACGTTGCGCATCACATGCACCGCGGCGTAACCCAGGTCCACCGGGTTCCACAGCACGACCGACTTGACGCAATCGGCGTTGACGTAGGGCTTCATGGCGTTCGGCGTGGCCAGGCCAACGACGGCGACCTTGCCGCACAGGCCCGCCTGGGTGACCGCCTCGGCGGAAGCCGGCGTCGCCACCGACGTCATGCCGAACAGGCCTTTCAGGTCGTCGCCATGTTTGTTGATCAGCGTGCTGGCCTGGTTGAAGGACAGGATGTTGTCTTCCTGGGCTTCGACCGTCTCCAGCCACTTCATGTTGGGATAGCACTGCTCGGTGTAGGCCCACATCTCCGCGATCCAGCGCGCCTGGTTCGGCGTCGTAAAGGTGCTGGTCACGATGGCGAAGCTGCCGTCCTGGCCAATCTCGTCGGCCATGGAGTCCATCATTGCCTTTGCGATGCCGTTGAACTCGGCCTGGTTCACGAACCACTCACGCGCTTCGGGCGTGGAGTTGGCGTCGTAACCCACCACGTGGATGCCCTTGCCCAGCGCCTTTTTCAGCACCGGCGAGATGGCCACCGGGTCGTTGGCGGCGAACAGCACGCCGTTGACGCCTTGGGTGATGTAGTTGTCGATGAAGGTGATCTGGTCGTCGATGTTGGCTTCGGTCGGGCCGTCCGTCGACACCTTCACATTGCCCAGCTCCGCCGCGGCATCCTGCATGCCCTTGGTTGTGGCGGCGAAATAGCCGATGCCGATCAGCTTGGGCACGTCAACGAGCACGATCTCCTTGCCGGCGAGATCCGGCGCGTTCGTCGGCTGACCGCCGTCATAGTCCCGGGCGGCGACCTCGCCCATGCCGGTGTCGCAAGTCAATGGATTGACCGCCAGATCGTCGGACCCGTCCCAACGGTCGGCGGCCAGGGCCGGACCGGCCAACAGGGCCGCGCCCAGCGCAAGGCTGGTTGCTTTTCTGATCATGTAACTCCTCCCTCAGTCTTACCCCTGTTCCGCGGCCGTTGCGGTCCGCGGCTTCACCTCAGTCGCCGCCACGGCGGCGTTGGATGAAATTGGTCAGCAGGATCGAGAGGATCAGCACCGTCCCGATCACCACGATGGTAGCATCCCCCTTTACGCCCGTGATGGCTAGTCCGTTCTTCAGAAGCTGGATCAGGACGAAACCGATCACGGTGCCGGTGATCGTGCCCACGCCACCAAAAATGCTGGTGCCGCCCAGCACCACCGCGGCGATGACATCGAGCTCCAGACCTGTGCCCATGTCCGACCGTGTGGTACTGACGCGCGACACGAAGATGGCGCCGGCGAGCCCGGCCATAAATCCCGAATAGGTGTAGATCATGAGCTTGTAGCGCTCGACCGGAATGCCGGAAAACCGGGCCGCCACCTCGTTGTGGCCGATGGCGTAGAGGCTGCGGCCGAAGGTGGTCTTCGCCATGATCACCCAGGAGATCACGATGGCGACGGCCAGGATCCAAAGTTGGGTCGGCACGCCCAGAACCTCGCCCTGGCCGAAGACGAAGAACCATTCAGGATAGCCGCGCACCGATCGTGCCTGGCTGATGCCTTCGGCAAGACCGCGATAAAGCGCCAGCGTCGCCAGGGTCATGATCAGCGGCGGTACTTTGATCCGGGTGATGAACCAGCCATTGGCGAAACCGGCGACGGTGCCTGTCAGCATGGCGGTGACGATGGCGAGCTCCAACGGCAGGCCGATCTTTTTCCAGGCGACGCCCAGAATGATTGCGCTCAAGCCCATCACCGAGCCGACCGACAGGTCGATGCCGCCGGTCACGATGATGAAGGTCATCGGCAGGGCGACCAGCGCCACCTCGGTCATCAGGCGGCCCTGGTTGAGCACGTTGTCGACGGTGAGGAACCGGTCGCTCTGGCTGGACAGCACCAGAAGCGCGGCGGCAAGGATCACGCACAGCAGCGTCTCGTGCCGCAAGGCGACGGCCTTCAGCGCGGACGGCGGGGCGGGCAGGCTCTGGTTCGCCATCGCCCTAGCGCCCCCGCGCCTGGCGCCGGCGGCGCATGATATCCGCCAGCACCGTCAGCAGGATCAGGATTCCCTGCACCGCCCGCAACCAGTAGGGCGACACGCTGATGAACACCAGCGATGAGCCGATCGCCGCCAGCAGGATGGCGGCGAAGGTCGAGCCGATCACCGTTCCCGTGCCGCCCATGATGCTGACGCCGCCCACCACCGAGGCGGTGATGATGGTGAGCTCCAGGTTCGGCGGCACCGTCGACTGGATGATGCTGAGCTGGGTGGCGAACAGGACGCTGGCGATGCCCACGAACACACCGTGAATCAGGAACACTTTGACGATGGTCCGTTCGCGGGAGATGCCCGACAGGCGTGCCGCCTCTGCGTTGCCGCCGACGGCGTAGATGGCGCGGCCCGTCGCGCTGTAACGCATCCAGATAGCGGCGCCGATCGTAAGCACGGCCATGAAATAGATCGGCATGGGAATGCCCATCGGTTTCATTTGCGCCAGGTGAAACCCTTCGGGCAGGTCGGTGATCCAGGCGCCGCTGGTAACGCTGATCAGGCCGCCCTTCAGAATGCTGAGCATGCCGAGCGACACGACAATCGCGGGGATCCGTGCGTAGGCGACCAGGATTCCCATGAACCCGGTGACCAGCGACCCGATCACCAGCGGCACCAGCCAGCAAACGATGATTGGATAGCCGTTGACCGCAAGCGAGCCGCTGATGGTGGCGAGTACCCCGATCAGCGAGCCAACGGAGATGTCGATGTTGCCGGAGATGATGACCATGGACATGCCGATGGCCGCGACCGCGATATAGGCATTGCCCAGGAAGATGCTCTGCAGGTTGCGGTCGGCGACGTAGCGGGGGTTGATCGTGCCGACAACCAGGAACAGCGCCAGGATGGCCAGCAGCAGCACCGCCTCCTGGGTGCCGGCCATACGTCGCAGCGTGGCAACGAAACCTTCCGAGGCGTGCGGGATCGCTGAGACGCTCATGCCGCCCCCACCGCGTGCGCCTGTTCGGGCGTACCGCCCATCATTGCCGCGGCGATTCGTTCCTGCGTTGCCTCGTCACGGCTGAACTCTGCGACGACCTGGCCCTCGCGCATGACCAGGATGCGGTCGCTCATGGCCAGCACTTCCGGCAGCTCGCTGGAGATCATGATGATGGCGAGACCCGCCTGGGCGAGTTCGCTCATCAGTAGGTGCAGCTCGGACTTGGCGCCCACGTCGATGCCGCGGGTCGGCTCGTCCATGATCAGCACCTTGGGGTTCGTGGCCAGCCATTTGCTGAGCACCACCTTCTGCTGGTTGCCGCCGGACAGCTTGTTGACCACCTGGTCGATGCCACTGGTCCGGACGCCGAGCTTCTCGACACTGTCCCGGGCCAGCTTGCGTTCGGCCCGCCGGTCGATGAAGGGACCGTTGGCAATGCGTTTGAGCACCGCCATGGAGATGTTCTCGAACAGCGCCATCGGCCGGACCAGGCCCTGCGTGCCTCGGTCCTCGGGCACATAGGCGATGCCCAGCGCCTTGGCGTTGCCTGCGCTGGCGATCCGGACGGTTTTGCCGAACAGCCTGATCTCACCGCTTTCCGCCGGGGTGATGCCGAAGATCACCTGGGCCAGCTCACTGCGTCCCGAGCCGACCAGCCCGGCCAGGCCCAATATCTCCCCGGCGCGCACCGTCAGGCTGACATCCAGCGTGCTCGGCGCGCGCGTCAGGTTGGTCACTTCCAGAACCGGTTCGCCCAGATTCGCCTCGAGCTTGGGGAACAGGTTGTCGATCCGCCGGCCAACCATCATGGCGATCAGGTCGTCATGATCGGTTTCGGTAACGGGCTTTGTGGCGACGTATTCACCGTCACGCAGAACGGTGACCCGATCGGCGACGACGAAGATCTCCTCTAGCCGGTGGCTGATATAGACAACGCCAACGCCGCGGTCGCGCAACAGGTGGACGATGCGGAACAGACGTTCAACGTCGTGTTCCGTCAGCGCCGCAGTGGGTTCGTCCATGATCAGCACGCGGGCGTTCTGGGACAGCGCCTTGGCGATCTCGACCCGCTGCCGGTTGCCCACGGTCAGCGAGCCGACGATCGCCGTGACGTCCAGGTCGTGGATGTCCAGCGAGGCCAATATCTCCCGCGCCTGGCGCCGCATGGCCGTCCAGTCGATGCCGCCCCACGGCGTGCGGGGCGCATGGCCCATGAAGATATTCTCCGCGACCGTCAGCTCCGGGAACAGCAACAGCTCCTGATAGATCGTCGCGATCCCCGCGCTTTGAGCTTCGTGCGGGCTGTCGAAGCCGGCCTCCTTGCCGTCGACCCGCAGCACGCCTTCGTCCGGCTGGTAAACGCCGGACATGATCTTGATCAGAGTCGACTTGCCGGCGCCGTTCTCACCCAACAGGGCGTGCACCTCGCCGGCGCGCACGTCGAACGACACGCTGTCCAGCGCCCGGACGCCAGGAAACGACTTGGCGATTTCGGCGAGTTCGACGACCGGTTCCACGAGGCCGGCCCGCGGCTAGCGGTTTCGGGGGGACGCGTCGAAATCGTTGGATCGTTCTATCATGCGCGTGCCTCCCCGTCGGCCTCGACCGCGACAATGCGGTCGGTTTGTTGCTTGCGGTCAGGATGGCACCGTCCGCCGGTACCTGTAAACGGCTGGTGCGGAGAGTCCACGGCGAACCGTAAGATCTGCCGCTCTGTTACGGCTTGAGAACCACCTTCGCCGCGGAGGTGCGGCCGGCGTCGAGATCGTGAAAAGCCCGGCCGCCGTCGGCCAGCGATCTTTCCTCGATCCAGTCGAGCGCGCCCAGCCTTCCGTCGTGCAGCGCGGCGAGAGACGCTCGCAAATCGGCATCCGTGTAGGTGTAGACGCCAATGAAGGTCACTTCCGACAGGGTCAGGGTGCGAGCGTCGAACTCGCCGGCCCAATCCTGCAGCCCAAGATGGGCCATCACGCCGCCGGGCCGCACGGCGGCGATCGCGGCTGCGCGCGTTGCATTCGCCCCGACCGCGTCCAGAACGAGGTCGTAGCCGGCGGTGTCCGCCGGCGTTGCGATCGGATCGAAAACCTCCAGCCCGGCCGACGCCGCGGTCTCGCGCCGCAACGCGTTGGTCTCGGCCAGACGCACGCCCCGGGCGCCCCAGGCTTTGAGAATCAAACCGCCGAGCAAACCCACCGAGCCGCCGCCGATAACCAGGCAGCGGCACTCCGGAATCGGCCGCCAGGACGACCGCACCGCCAGCACAAGGGCGTGCCAGGCCGTCGCGCAAGGCTCCGTGAGGGCCGCCTTCGCCGGATCCATGCCGTCGGGGACGGGAATAAGGTTGCGGGCCGGCAAGGCGATCCGCTCGGCGAAGGCGCCGGGCAAACGCATGCCGATCATCTCCCGGGCGGCGCACAGATTCGACCGTCCGGTCTGGCAGAAATCGCAGACGCCGCAGGCAATGAGCGGATTGAAAACGACCCGGGCGCCCGGCGTCGGCCCCTCGAGCACGGTGCCGCAGGCCTCGTGCCCCAGAATCAGGGGCGGCACGCGGCGTGGGTCGTGGCCGTGCCAGGCATGCATATCGGAGCCGCAAATCCCGGCCGCCTCGACCGCAACCACGGCATCGCCCGGCCCCGGGTCGGGCTCCGGTGCGTCGCGGTACTCCGTCTCTTCGGTTCCCGTATAGAACAGCGCCTTCATGGCCAGCCTCACTTCGCGGTAAAACCGCCATCCACATGTAAGATCTGCCCGGTCACGTAGTCCGAGGCCGGCGAGGCCAGGAAGATCACCGGGCCGACGAGATCCTCCAGACGGCCGTTACGCCCGACGCAGGTTTGCGCGGCGTTGCGGGCGGCCATCTCGTCGTCTTCGAATACCGCGGCGGTCAACTCCGTCGGGAAAAAACCGGGCGCCAGGGCATTGCAGGTTATGCCGTCACCGGACCAGGCTTCGGCCATGGCGCGGGTCAGCTGCGCCACGCCGCCCTTGGAGGCACCATAGGCGACGCCATTGGGAAAGGCGCGTGTCGACTGCAGGGATGCAATGTTGATAATCCGGCCCCATTCCTTGGTGCGCATGGCCGGCACCAGGGCCTGTGCCAGAAAGAACGGCGCCGTGAGGTTGAGGTCGATGGTCCGTTGCCACTCCGCAGCTGCGACGGTGTCGGCCGGCTTTCGGGGGTTCAGGCCCGCGGCATTGACCAGAATGTCGGGAGCGCCCAGGAGAGACGACACCCGGTGAGCAATTGACGACAGGCCGGCAAGGTCCGAAAGATCGGCGGCCAAAGCGGCGGTGCGACCGCCCATCGCCTGCACTTCGCCCATCCATGCATCCAGCAGCGCTTCTCGTCGCGCCACGCCGACGACCGCGGCGCCGGCGCGGACGAGCGCCGTGGCAATGCATCGTCCGATCCCCGAACTGGCGCCGGTCACGCAGGCGGTTCGTCCCGCAAGGCTGAAGAGGTCCCCGCTCATTCCGCCGGTGCGAGATCAAACCGCTCGTCCGGGAACCACTTCTCAAGCCGCACGTCCGCGGTCTTCGCGTGACCTTCCATGCCTTCGAGGCGCGAGATGCGCGCCGTCACCTGGGCGATGTCGCGGTTCGCCTCCCGTGTCATGCGTTGCCAGGTTACGGTCTTCATGAACTTGCCGACCGAGAGCCCGCCGGTGTACCGCGCCGCGCCCTTGGTCGGTAGGATGTGGTTCGGTCCGGACGTCTTGTCGCCGAAAGCGACCGTGGTCTCTTCGCCCAGGAAGAGCGAGCCGTAATTGCGGAGCGACCGAAGCCACCAGTCGAGGTCGGCGCACTGGACCTCCAAGTGCTCCGAGGCATAGTCGTCGGAAACCCGGACCGCCTCTTCCCGGGATTCGACCAGGATGACCTCGCCGTAGTCCCGCCAGGCGGCTTCGGCATTCTGGCGATTGAGCTCCGGCAGCTCCTCGATGAACATCGGCGCGAGCTCCAGAACTTTCTCCGCCAGGCCGCGATCGAGCGAGATGAGCCAGGCGGGCGAGTTGTAGCCATGCTCGGCCTGGCCGACGAGATCCCAGGCAACGATCTCCGGATCCGCAGTGTGGTCGGCGATCACCATGACCTCCGACGGTCCGGCGAACATGTCGATGCCGACCCGGCCGTAGAGAATGCGTTTCGCCTCGGCGACGAACTGGTTGCCCGGACCGACAAGAATGTCGGCGGGCGGGCTTCCAAACAGGCCGAATGCCATGGCTGCCACGCCCTGAACGCCGCCAAGCGCTAGCACGGAGTCGGCGCCACAAAGATCCAGCGTGTAGAGGATTGCGGGGTTCACACCCTCGCCGGGCCGCGGCGGCGAGCAGGCAACCACCCGATCTACCCCGGCCACCTTGGCCGTCGTCACCGACATGATGGCAGACGCTACATGGGAGTAGCGGCCGCCGGGCACGTAGCAACCCGCCGCGCCCATGGGAATGTTGCGGTGGCCCGCGACCAGACCCGGCCTCAGCTCGACCTCGGCGTCACGAATGGCGTCCTTCTGGGCTTCGGCAAAACGGCGAACCTGATCGTGGGCGAAACGAATGTCGTCCTTGAGTTGCTGCGGCACCTTTTCGGCCGCTGCCGCGCGCGCCTCCGGTGAAACGACGATATCGCCGTCCCACTTGTCGAACCTGGCGGCATAATCGCGCGCCTTGTCCTCGCCGCCCGCTTCGATCTCGTCCAGGATCTCCTGCACGGTGGCGCGCACGTCCTGCTCGCCGGTCGCGGCCGTCTTGTCGGCTCTTTTTAGATAGTGGACTGCCATGGGTCCTCCAGTTCTCAATAGATATCGGGCAGGAAGATCGTCGAGATCTGCGGGACGTAGGCGATCAGCAGCACGACAATCAGCATGCCGATCACGTAGGGCCCGGCGCGGGCCGCGATTTTGAGGACCGATTCGCCTGTTATGCCCGATATGACAAATAGATTGAGCCCGAGCGGCGGGGTGATGAAACCGACACCCAGCGCCGTGATCATCATGATGCAGAACTGCACCTCGTTCATGCCGATTTCCTGCGACAGGGGCAGCAGGATCGGCGCCAGGATGACGATATTGGGCGTGGTCTCCATGATGCATCCCGCGGCGATCAGGATCCCGATCATCAGGAGCTTGATCATCACCGGGTCCTCGGTCAGCGAGGTCACCGCATAGATGAAGCCCTGGGGCACGTTCAGCGCCGCCAGCGTTTGTGCCAGCGGCAGGGAAACGGCAATGATTGGCAGGATCACGCCGTTTACCTTGGCCGAACTGACCAGCATCTTCGGGAAGTCCGCCAGGGTCAGCGTGCCCTGAAGCATTCCGATCACGATCGTTGTCGCCACAGCGACCGCGGCGGCTTCGGTCGGCGTAAAGATACCGGAATAGATGCCGCCCAGGATGATGATCGGGACCAGAAGGGCATAGCGCCCGTCCCAGACCGCCTTGTTCCAACGGGACAAGGAGAAACCCGCCTTTTCGCCTTCGAAGCCGTGGATCCGGTTCATCACCATGTTGGTGACCATGATCGACAGCATGACCAGGACACCGGGGATGGCCGCAGCGAGAAACAGTGTCGAGGCGCCGATGCCCAGGATCAGACCGATGATGATGTAGGCAATCGAGGGTGGAATCAGGATCCCAGTACAGGCACCGGAGGCAACCAGCGCGCAGGCGTAGGGGCGCGGGTAGCCCTTGTCGACCAGCTTCTGAATGGTCATTCGTCCGACCGCCGCCGCACCTGCCGCGTCCGATCCCGAAATGCAAGCGAAGAAGCCGCAGCCGAGCACCGTTGCGGTCCCGAGGCCGGCGCGAAAGCCGCCGGTGGTCGCATCTGCGACATCCAGCAGCTTGTTGGACAGACCCGTGCGGACGAGCACGTCGCCGGTCAGGATGAACAGGGGGACGGCGATCAGGGCGAAATGGTCGATACCGTCGAACAGCGATTCGCCGACCAGGGACAAAGGAAGCACGTCCGTTGCGAAGAGCATGATGACCGCGCCGATCCCCAACGCTGCCCAGACCGGCACCGCCAGGGCGATCAGCCCGATAATCACCAGAACCGGGCCGTAAAACTCCCAGCCAAGGTCGACGGTTTGTTCCTGTAACGTTTGCCAAAGCATGCTGTCGTACCCCTAGTCGAACAACCGCGCGCCCTCGTAGACCGGGCGGCCGCGGCGAAGGTCGCCGAAGTCGCGCCAGATCGACTGGGCGAGGCGGTAGACCATGAGGGAAAAGCCGAGTGGAACCGCGGCAAGGAACCAGGCCAGGCTGATGCGCAGGCCGTGGGTGACCGAACCGAACTTCAGTGAGATCTGCAAAGACTCGATCGAGGTGTAGACGGCCAGACAGGCGAGCGCCAGCATGCAGAAATCGCCGAAGAGATAGATTGCTGACTTGCCGCGCGCGGGCAGGTAGTGCAGCAGCACGTCGATCCGGATATGGGCGCGTTCCTTCACCGCGGCGGAGGCACCGACCCAGGCGAGGTAGATGAAGGCGTAGCGGGCGATCTCCTCACCCCAGATCGAGGAATAATCCAGAACGAACCGGCGTACGACCTCGACGACGATTGTCGCGACGATCATTGCGTAGAACCCCAGCAACAGCCAGCGTTCGGCATTGTCGTCCAGGCGTTTCCAAAACGAAGCAGGCTTGGTCATCGGGCAAGCTCCTCGGGTGACCCGCGGCGATCGCTAGAAGCCGCGAGGTACTGGTGCCGCGACTGGCTTCGAGGGGGCGGCACAGCCGCCCCCTCTCAAGCCTTAGGCGTCGTGCACGTAGAGACGGCCCTGGGAGTTAGCCGCGTCTTCGAGCTTGCCGAAGGTCTCCATTGAGCCGGCCAAGTCCTTCTTGAAACCGTCCCACTCGGAGCGCTGATAGCCGCCGGCCTTGACCCATTCGTCGAGCTCGGCGGATGTCGGCGAGTAGAACTGCACGCCCGCCTTGCCCATCTCGGCCATGGCGTAGTTGCGCGCTGCTGGCACCTTGGCCAGGTTCTGCTGCGCCGTAATCTCCGATGCGAACAGGACGCCTTCCTGCACCTCCGAGGACAGCGAATTGAACCACTCGAGATTGCACGAGTAAACCTGGCTGTCCGGGACTGCCTGGGAGAACGTCACCCAGGAAAGGATGTCCTTGAAGCCGAAGACATGCAGCGCGCCGACCGCCGGATCGAGCGCATCGGCGACACCCTGCTTGATGGCCGAGGGCGTTTCGCCCCAGGCAACGGGCGTCGGGTTTGCGCCGATCATCCGGTAGTACTGCTGCAGCATCTTCGAGCCGGGAACGCGGAACTTGATCCCGGAAAGGTCCGCCGGCGTCTTTACCGGACCTTCACCGCCCTTGCGCATAGCGACGACGCGTGGATCGATCACTACATACCAAAGCGGCTTGAAACCCTTGGATTCGACCTGCGGGTCGACTTCGGCACGCCAGGCGTCCGAATTCACGAGGTTGACGAACTTCTGGTTGGCGCCACAGAAGTACGGCAGGTTGATCAGATCGACGACCGGTGCAAAGGGTGCAAAGTTTGAAAGCGAATGCTGCGCCGCCTGGATCGTGCCGTTCTGCACTTTCTGCGCCAGCGCGCCACCGGCGCCCAGCTGACCGCCCGGTGCCAGCTTGACATAGATCTTGCCGCCCGTGGCGTTCTGGACGTTCTCCTTGAAGTCCAGCTGCATGATCGGATAGCTGCGCGAGGCACCCAGAATGTAGGCAGTGGCCACCGTCATGCTGTATTCGGCCGACCGCTGGCGCTCCTTTTCCTCCTTGGCGGTTTGCGCCGCCGCTTCTGAACTGACCAGGGCGCCGGCGGCGCCGGCCACCACGGCCGCGGTAAAGCCGTATTTTGTCGTAATCTCCAGGAACCGGCGTCGCTCCTCGGATTTGAGGCCATCGCGGCCGTTTTGTTTGGTCATATTTTCCTCCCGTTCTTAAAAAGCTATTTGCCGTTGTTTTGATTCTGCGCCCGTTCGCGGGCCAGGCAGGCGGCGATGAACAGCACCACCGCTGCGAAAAGTACGAGGAACTCCCCGACGTCACCCAGGCCCGGGGCGGACGTGGCGCCGCCGAGTATGGCGATCTTTCCGATCACGACGTTGGCGATGAAGACGACGAACAGGACACCCGCACCCAGTAGCGCTTTGTGTTTGAACAAGTTGCCCATTGCCTCCCATGGATGTAAGCGCTTACATTCAGACTCACGGTAATGCCAACCCTGTGCGGGAGTCAAACCCTTTCTGTTTTTGAGGTTGCTGCAATTCGCATCCGATTCGTGCAAAGTTTGCGGCTCCAAACAAGCGTGGCGACGATGAGCAGGACTGCCGACGAAAAAAGTAAGCGCTTACGGAAATCGGAGGCTGATCGCCCGACCCTGGAGGATGTGGCGCGGCGCGCCGGTGTTTCGACGGCGACGGTCTCGCGGTTCTTTGGCACCCCGGACAAGATCCGGGCCGCCACGCGGCGTCGGGTCCAGGATGCGATCGACGCGCTTGGCTATACCCCGCACGGCGCGGCGCGGGCCCTGGCTTCCCAGCGCAGCAATACCATCGGCGCGGTGATCCCGACGCTGGACAATGCGATCTTCGCGACCGTCGTTCAGACGCTGCAGAAAGAGCTTTCGGCGAGAGGGAAGACGTTGCTGCTGGCTGCCTCCGGTTACGATCCGGGGCGCGAGAACCGCCAGATCGAAAACCTGATCGTGCGCGGAGTGGACGGGCTGATGCTGACCGGCGAGGCGCGCGACTCCGCCGTCTACGCGATGCTCGAGCGCCGCGGCATACGTTACGCCAGCACGTATGTTCATCATCCCGCGTCCTCTCATCCGACGATCGGCTTCGACAACAAGCGCGCCATGCACAAGGTGGTCGGATATCTCCACGACCTCGGCCACCGGTCCGTCGCCATGATTGCCGGCATTGCCGAAGGCAACGACCGGGCCAGCGAGCGAATCGCGGGCACGCGGGAGGCGCTTGAGAGCCGGGATCTTCGCCTGGAACGGTCGCGCCTGTTCGAGCAACGCTACGCCATGTCGGAAGGCCGCGAGGCGTTGAGGCAACTCATGGCCCGGTCCGATCCGCCGACCGCCGTGATTTGCGGCAACGACGTGCTGGCGCTGGGTGCGCTTTTGGAAGCCACGGCCCTTGGACTTCGAGTTCCCCAGGATCTTTCGATTACCGGCTTCGACGATCTCGACCTCGCCAAAGAGATCCCGCCGGGATTGACCACCATTCATGCACCGCTCGAGGAAATGGGTGTTCAGACCGCGGCGTATCTCCTGGAGTCGGAAGCTGCGGGCGGCGGGATCACGCACATCGAATTGCCCGCTGATCTTGTGGTCCGGGGTTCGACCGGGCCTCCTGTCCGAAAATCCCGCCCGGCATAAACATCGACCGGCGGGCGCGGCGTCATGTTTGGCGCTGTCCTAGGGCGTCGGTGCGTCGCCGCGGATCAGGCCTTCCGCCTTCAGGTCGTCCCAGAACCCGGTGGGAATCTCGTGGCGCATGACCGAGACGTTGGCCGACACCTGCTCTGGCAGGATGGCGCCGGGGACAATTGCCGCGACGCTGTCATGGCCGAAAGGAAACTGCAGGGCGGCGGCCTGTAGCGATACGCCGTGCGCATCGCAAACCGATTCGATGGCGCGCACCCGCACCACAATGTCATGTCCCGCCGTCTCGTAATTATACTTGGCGCCGTCGCGCACGCCGGTCGCCAGGATGCCCGATGCGTAGGGTGCGCCGATGACGATTCCCACCCCGCGGTCCGCGCAGGCCGGGAATTCCGTCTCCAGGATCTCCTGGTTCAACAGCGTGTAAGGCATGGCCACCAGGAAGAAATCCATATCGAAGCGTTCGAGAAACCGCGGGATCATGCCCAGCGCATTGATGCCGGCCCCGATGCCGCTGATCGAGCCGGCCTCCTTGAGTTTTTGCAGCGCCGCCCAACCGCCGTTTTCCAGTTCGCCGAAACGGGCCGCGACGCCTTCTTCGGTCTCGTGGTAGCCGAAATCGAGATCGTGGATCAGCAGTAGGTCAACTCTGTTGAGCGACAGGCGCTGGAGGCTGTCCTCCCAGGAACGCATCACCGCGTCATAGCCGTAGTCGAAATGCAACTCGAAAGGTAGACCGCCGGCCCAGGGTCCCGTATCCAGGCCTCGCGGATCTTTCGGCGCCGAATACACACGGCCGACCTTGGTCGACAGCACGAAATCGTCACGGTTCTGCTGGCGCAGCAGGTGGCCGACACGGTGTTCGCTGAGACCGTGTCCGTACCAGGGTGCGGTGTCGTAGTAGCGGATTCCGGCCTCGTAGGCAGTGGCCAGCGTCGTCTCGACCTGGTCCTCGGTCAGTTTCTCGTAAAGCTCACCGATGGGCGCGCCGCCGAAACCGAGCGGGCAGAGCTGTACCCCGGTGCGGCCGAGTGGCCGCGTTGCGAACGGATCCATATGCCTCCCCTGGCTTTCCCCCTGGCTGACGCCGGTCC
>Ga0066187_1000041_pt1 | contig 65814 bp, 54 predicted proteins | sample WorMetexBAHAMAS1_FD_58706 | JGI IMG/M metagenome (GOLD analysis project Ga0066187, IMG submission 58706) | Marine gutless worms symbiont microbial communities from Max Planck institute for Marine Microbiology, Germany - Inanidrilus exumae... | ecosystem: Host-associated > Annelida > Digestive...
GATTTGGTCGGCAAGACCTTATTGGCAGGGATAAGGCAATCCGCGAAGCGGTTCAGTTCCCTGAACAACCTCAAAACCGATTATCTCGATCTCTTTTTTGTCCATGCGGTGGAAAATGCCGAGGCGGAATTGACATCGGAGATCAAAGCCTGGGCCGAAAAAATGAAATCCCAGGGAAAGTTCCGTCTGTTTGGATTCAGTACCCATTCCAATATGGCCGAAAGCCTTTCCCACGCGGCAACCCTCGGTTGGATCGATGGGATCATGACCACCTATAACTACAAAGTCATGGTCACAGATGGAATGAAGCGGGCCGTCGATGCCTGCCACAAAGCCGGCATCGGGCTGACCGCAATGAAAACACAGGCCTCCTCATCCTGGGTCCGCACGGGAGAGGAAAGTGCCGAGAGCATGGCCCTGGAAAAGCGATTTATAGACAAAGGGGTGACCAAGGAACAAGCGAAATTATTGGCGGTATGGACCGACGAGCGGATCGCGGCCATCTGTTCCCAAATGAATACGGTGGCGATCCTCAAAGCCAATACCGCAGCCGCGGTGAACCAGGCACGCCTGACCGCTTCGGATCGTAGCTGTTTCGAAACCGAGGCCCAGGCCACTGCCGCCAATTATTGTGCGGGCTGCACCGCCACCTGCCAGTCCATGCTTGTCGCCGCCGTTCCGGTGGGCAAAATCATGCGATGCCTTATGTATGCACGCAGTTACGGGGATCATTTCCGGGCGCAGGTGGAATTTCGCGACATTCCGGCACCGGTACGCGCCCGATTGGCGGAATTGGATTATTCGGCAGCCGAGCGCCGGTGCCCCCAGAACATGCCCATCGGCCGGCTCATGGCCGAGGCGCTGGAAGAACTTTCTTGACCGTCTTCAGACTTTGCCCTTCGGAATAGGGTGGACCTTCCTTTGCCGGCCACAGCCCATGACAAACCGAAAACGATGTCGGATGTCCTTTGTGGCCGGCCTACCGAAGGCTTTTTGCCAAATATGAATTGTCAGGACAATATAGGTATCAATTATCGGTATCAACCGTCTCGAGCTCGTGGCTGATATCGATACACCCGACGACACTCTGGGCCGCCGGACATAGCGTAATATAGTTGTCCAGGGCTTCTCTGGCGTCGGCTTCCTTTTCCGGTGGCACCCTCAACAGGTAGCGGACACGGATCCTGCGGATTTTCAGCACGCCGTCCACAGACTCGATATCCCCGGTAACCGTTGCCGAGAACCGGTCCTGGAAGGTCCGTATTTTTTTGCCGGCCAAAACTTTGGCCAGGGTTCCCATCATTCATCCGCCGACCGCGCCCACCATATGGTCCAGGGTGGCGGCGTGCTCTTCCTCGGGATCCACCCCATAGAATTTTTTGATACCGCCGTGGACCCCGTAGTAAACCGGTTCGGCAAAACCCTTGATCACGGCCTTTCGCGTGGGCCCCTTTTCACGGGTGATGGTGATATGTGACTGATGTACGACCACTCCCATGGCTCCCTCCTTTATGGATGGTTGGCAAATCCCCATGAAAAAGACAGGCCAAACACTTCCGGTCCCCCAATCCGGACGCCGGCAAAAAAGGCGGATGCACACCATCTTTTCATCCCCGCTTTTTTCACCAGATCGTCGTAGAAGGCATCGTCCGCCTCCGCCCGCTCCTCCCGGTTACCGGGTTCGCCATAAGCGTACCTTAGATCATGGGGCAAACAGCATTTGTAGGTGATATCCCGCCAGTTACAGCCGGTGAAAAATCCCATCACTTCATCCGGCAGGCAGGAACACCCGTCAAACTTCCAATCCTTATATTTTCCCGGTGCCGCCTGGATCCTCCTGGCCAGGGATTCCAGGCCCAGATGACCACATAAGTCCTGGCCTTTTTCCGTGGTAATGATATCACCGATCTCAGGAAGTTTCATTCCAGGCCTCCAATTCGAAAACCTTTCGGGTTTTGAAAACCGGCGCCTTGCATTATTTCGATTCGTCCGATCGAATATTCAAACGCCTCAGGTCCCTCCATATCCGACGGTCACCTTTTCATCTTCAACAATGACCGGCACCTTTCTCTGTCCGCCCGAAAATTTCAGCATCTGATCCATATATTTCCGGTCGATCTTCACGTCGAAATAAACATGATTCGTGTAGGCCCCCCTGGCCTTTTCGGTATAGGGTCACCCGGCCTTCCCAAATATCTTCACATTCGTCTCCATTGTGTCCTCCTTTCAATGATTGGGATCGATGGGGTTGCTTTGAGTCGAAACATTATACCAGGGAATCTTGAATAATGAAATCGGTCCAGTCTGAAAACGACGTTAACTCACCGGCTGGATAGATGTGAAATCTCATCACGAAACTGCTGCGTCATGATTCGTTCGTAGAGGTTAGGTGCCAACCGGCTGATCCAGTAGCCGACCTTTCCCATTGGGGTGAGCACCAGCATGGGCTTGCGCTTGAGGGTCCCCTGGTAAACCGCTTCCGCCACCTGTTCCGGGGTGGTCTGGCGGCCGACAAGAGACCGGGAATGGGAAGCGATGCCGCCGTTTGCACCCAACGCCCGGTCCTGGAGGTTTGTTGCCACAAATCCGGGACAGACGGTCATCACATGCGCACCGCTTTTTCGTATCTCGCACCTTAAGGAGGTGAAAAGTCCGTGCAAGGCGTGCTTGCTGGCACAATATCCGGTCCGACCGACAAGCGGGGTAACACCGGCCACGCTTTCCATGACGATGATAGAACCTTTTCGTTCCATTATGCTGTGAATGGCGGCCTTGGTACAGTAGAGGGAACCAAAGAAATTGACCGCCATCACCTTTTCGTACACGGAAATCCGGTTTTCCGTAAATGGGCCCCGCTGGGTAATCCCCGCATTGTTGACCAGTACGTCGATGCCCCCGAATTGGTGGATTATGCGCCCAATGGCGTCTTCACAGTCCGATCGATCCGAGACATCACAGGTAAAGACCCGCACCTCCGCACCTGAGGCGGACACTTCTTTTCCTACAGATTCTGCGGCCGCTTCATCCAGGTCCATCATTCCGACCGACACACCAGGGCCGGCAAATCGACGGCAGATGGCTGCCCCGATGCCGCTGCCGGCGCCGGTGACCACCACCGCTTTTTTCTCGAAAGGGTGCCGACTCACTTTCCATTACCCCCATACGTTCGAGATCTATGGCTCCGGGTATTCAACAAAATTTCCATGGAAGGTTGCTGGCTTTTAATGAAAGGCCTAAATGGAGCCATTGGATGTTACCGGTCTGCGGGAAAAGAAAAGAGCGGTGCTCAGGCCCGCAATAATATGCCAGATACCCCACCAGGCTACCAAAATCGCCATGCCCCCTAGGCCGTCGAAAAAGTTGAACACCAGCACCAATCCCAATGCCGAATTCTGGATCCCCACCTCGATGGAGACGGCCCGCCGGTCCCGCTCCGCGAGCTTGGCCAACCACCCGGACCAGTACCCCAGGTTCAAGGCCAGCGCGTTATGAATAAACACGGCCAGCATGACCAGTCCCACGTATTGGATGAAATATCTCCAGTTTGCCGCCAGTGCCCCGCAAACAATCAGAATAAAAAATACCAGGGAAAAAATCTTGAACGGCTTTCTGACCTTCTCAGCCAGATTGGGAAAAGAGCGCGCCAGCAGCATGCCAACCAAAAGCGGTATGCCGAGAATCATGAATATCGTAGTGAACACATCCACGGGACTGAGGCTCACCTGTTTTAGGATCGGTGCCGTGTCCGCATTCAGGCCTCCCCATAGGGAGAGATTAAGGGGCGTCATGATAATGGCGGCTGCCGTGGATACAGCGGTCATACTGATGGAAACGGCAGTGTTGCCCTTTGCCAGATAGGTGATGATATTGGACAAATTGCCCCCCGGACAGGCAGCCACCAGGATCATCCCAAGGGCCATGGAGGGATGGGGCCGTATGAGCAGCGTCAGGAGAAATGTGAACACCGGCAGCAGTAGGAATTGGGCGACCAAACCGATGGCCGGCGCCCGGGGAGAGATGAATATGCGCTTAAAATCTTCGATCTTCAGTTCGAGGGCCACGCCCAGCATCATCAACCCGATAGCACAATTGATAACGAGAAGCCCCTGGGGATTGAAATTGAGCCTCACCTGGTCGACCGCTGCCATATCCATCTGCGTTCCTCCCCCAGTTATCAGTACCCATCCGGAAACGGCATCTTTCGGCCCCTGACGGCGTCCGTATCGTTTTCAACCCATGCAATCGCAAAGCGAATGCTTGCTCATGGAATAGCAGGCTATTCCTGCGGTTCAAAACTCTCTCGATCCTTGCCAGCAAACCAAATTTACCATTTCCGGATGGGTACTACTCAATAATAGTCCTTTCCACATTCCTTTCGTGTCTGCGCCAATTAACAAAATGGATATAAAATGCGGGAAACAACTTATGCTTTGTATGCCCCCAGATTCGCCAGCGCCATGCTGCCCGGGCTGACCGTAGTTGGATCTGTCATCACATTGATGCAGGCCGTTTTACCGGAAGCAAACGCTGCTTCAAGCGCCGGGCGGATCTCTTCCGGTTTTTCCACGAAATAGCCCTCTCCTCCAAGGGCTATAACAAGGTTGTGATAGTCCACCCGGCCGATGAAGGTGCCGTTTTCGATCGCATGACCGATCTTCAACTCCTGGCTATGGCGGATCATCCCCCACCCCAGGTCGTTGCTGATCACCACGACGATGGGCAGCCCTTTCCGGATGGCCGTTTCAAACTCCATGAAATTGAATCCGACGGACCCGTCTCCGGTCAACACGCACACCCGACTGTCGGGATAGAGCAGCTTGGCTGCATTGGCATTGGGAATTCCCGCCGCCAGGCACCCGTAGATCCCGTAATCCAAGTACCGTCCCGCCCGGCGAACCGTTCGTGTCATGCCCAGCCAGGTGGTGGTGTCTCCGCCGTCGGCAATCACCACATCCTCCTCGCGGTCCATGAATGCATCGACCTCCCGCGCCAAACGCAGGGGATGAATAGGGACATTCTCGCTCTCCCAGTCGGATTGTGACTGATTCTTGCCCTCCTTTTCCGCTTCCACAAGGGAATCGACCCAACCTTTGAACCGGATCTTCAGCCGGTTACCTAACCCTCTTTCTTCGACGACCCGGTTGCATCGGGCCAGCAGCTCCCGAATGTCGCTGACCATTCCGAGATCCACCGAACGGTTTCGACCGATCTCTTCCGGTTCAATATCCACGTGAACGATTTTGGCGGTTTGGGGAAAGAGCTCACCGAAGATATAGAACAGGCTCATCCGCGTCCCGAGAAACAGAACCATATCAGCGCTTGCGTTGGCCACGAACGCTGCACCGGGCCGGATGGCCAGCGAGGATTCGAAACAGAGGGGATGGGTATCCGGTATGGTGCCGCGTCCCAGGGCAGAAGTCATGGCCGGTACGCCGGTCTTTTCCACAAATCGAATCAACTCAGGCCCGGCATCGGCATACCATGCCCCGCTGCCGGCGATAAGGACCGGTTTTTCAGCCGCCTCCAGCAGTTCCACGATTTTTTCGGCACCTGCAAGGTCCACCGGGTTGGAATTTACGACGGTGTTCGGTTTTTTAACAGCTTCCGGACTGACCGTTGCGTTGAGCACATCCACCGGCAGTTCCAGATAGACTGGCCCTGGCCGTCCGGAAGTGGCCACCCGGAACGCTTGGTCGATAAATTCGGGGATCCGCTCGGTACGCTGGCATACAAGGGCTTTTTTCACCATGGGTTCGATGACCGGGCGCTGCTCCATATCTTGCAAGTCCAGCTTTTCAATGCTTTCGATTCCCACGGCCCCGGCAATGAGCACCAGCGGCGTGTTGGCAAATCGGGCACTGGCGACGGGCGTCAGCGCGTTTGTAAAACCCGGACCCGCTGTGACCATTGCCACGCCGGCTTTACGGGTCATCCGCCCCCATGCTTCCGCCATGAACACCGCGCTCTGTTCATGGCGCGTATCAAAAAGGGTGACCGGAGAGTCTTCAAGAAACTGATAGATGGGGGTGATATGACCCCCGCTTAATGTAAATACATATTCAACACGGTTTTCGATCAGTGCTTCCGCCGCCAACTGCCCTCCGGTCACCTTGTCCATGGTTCAACTCCTGTTATCTTCTTTTTCGCAACTTGCATAACTGTAAAGGGAAGTCGCACTTCTTCCGGTTTGCGTTTTAAAAAAGGAAGCTTCTACAACTCCATCAACTGCCCGCCGCATATGTTGAGCGCCTGTCCGGTCAGATAGGAGGACTGGTCCGAAGCCAGAAAGGCCGCCAGGTTCCCCACCTCTTCCGGTGTACCGATACGCCCCATGGGAATGGTTTTGCACATCTCCTGCTCCCGCTCCTCCACGGTGGATCCAAAAAACTCCGCCTCCAGGCCGAAACGCCACCTTTCAAGGTCTGTCATGATCTGCCCCGGACAGATGGCATTGACCCGTATCCCCATCCCGGCCAACTCCTGGGCCATCACCTTTGTCAGCATGATCACACCCGCCTTGGCCACGGCGTAAGCGCCGTTGAAAAGCGGCGGGGTTTTTCCGGCCCTAGAGGCCGTGTTGATGATAGATCCCCCATTATCCGTCATCAGCGGAAGGACCGCTTTGGAAATACGGAACACCCCATGGAGATTCACATCCACGGTTTTAAGCCAGGCCGATTCGTCGTAGGTGTGCACTGCATTGGGTACGCCGAAGGACGCACCGGCGTTGTTGCATAGAATATCGATGCGACTGAATGTCTCGCTAACGGTTTCGGACATCCGCTGAACGGAAGTACTGTCGGTCACGTCCACATCCACGGCCAAGGCGGTAATGCCGTACGCCGCCTTTAAACTTCCGGCGATCTCCTGCATCTCCTCCGGCGTGCCGGTTTTAACGTCACCGCTTTCGCCTTTACTGCTTCCCAAATCCGCGATGACCACATGGGCGCCGCAAGACGCCAATTTGTCGGCAATGGCATAGCCGATGCCGGTGCGTTTTCCGGCACCGGTGATGAGCGCCGCCTTGTTTTTGAGATCGGGGTACATACTTCCTCCTTGCTGGTTTTCACGGAATGCTAAGGAGTTTACTTTTTGATCGATTTCCAGGCGACCGTCAAGAAAAAACCCCCTGCTTTTTCCGACCGCACATGGTTTGACATTCGATAAGGCCTTATATATCCTTTGTCCACACTATTTGCAGCGCTGTCGACCTTCCTCACAGAAGATGGCCAAAACCCGGTATCAAACGGAGCGATGAAATGAAAATCACGACAGTTTCTCAGATGCGGGAGATGGACCGAACTGCGGTTGAAAAATATGCCATCCCGGAGTTGGTTCTTATGGAGAACGCCGGGGTAGCGGCTTTTTGTGTGATACAGGAAAAAATAGGGGTGGCGGGAAAGCGATGCCTCGTTTTTTGCGGATCGGGCAACAACGGAGGGGATGGTTTCGTCGTGGCGCGGAAGATCCGTTCCGCCGGTGGCGACGTTATGGTGATCCTGTTGGGAAACCGGGAAAAAATCAGGGGTATCTCCGAAACTAACCTTAACATGTTGGTTAAACTGGAGATCGAAATCCGAGAGGTGCGCTCGGCAGATGAAATCCGAAGCTGTGTCGCCCACTGCCACCTTATGGTGGATGCCATATTGGGAACCGGGCTTTCAAAAGATGTCCGGGGTCATTACCGTGAGGTGATCGATTTGATGAACCGGTCCGGCAAACCGGTGCTGAGTCTGGACATCCCATCGGGTGTCAACGGCGATACCGGACAGGTCATGGGTATCTCGGTGAAAGCGGACTGGACGGTCACCTTCGGACTCCCAAAGCTGGGGAACCTGCTACATCCCGGATGTGAAAACGGTGGTGAATTGTTTGTAACCCATATCTCCTTTCCGACGGTCATGACCCGTTCCGATGATCTGAAGTTCTCCATCAACCTCCCCCCGACCCTTCCGCAAAGAGCAGTTGCCGGGCACAAGGGAGACTTTGGTGATGTTCTTTTTATCGCCGGAGCGGCCGGTTACTACGGCGCCCCCTACTTTGCGGCCATGTCTTTCCTGAAGGCGGGGGGCGGGTATGCAAGGCTGGCGGCTCCGGAAGCGATTACGCCGGTTATCGCCGGTAACGGCAGTGAGATCGTGTTTGTGCCCCTGAAGCAGACCGACGCCGGCAGCCTCTCTATGGAAAACAGAAAAGCGCTTTTGGCCCTGTCCCGAATCACCGACATGACGGTGATTGGCCCCGGGCTTTCTCTGGATCCGGAGACCCTGCAACTGGTGCGGCAACTCATTCAGGAAATCGACCGTCCGGTCCTCATCGACGGAGACGGAATTACCGCTATCAGTGAGGATGCGGATCTTCTCACGACCCGTAAAGCCCCCACTATCCTGACGCCCCACATGGGAGAGATGGCTCGAATCACCCAAATGACCCTCTCCGAAATCAACAAGGACCGCGTCGGCATCCTCCGGAAAACGGCTTCAGGTCTGAATGCCACCATCGTCCTTAAGGGGGCTCGATCCATGATCGGCACACCGGACGGAAGGATGTTCGTCAATATGACCGGTAATTCGGGAATGGCCACTGCCGGCTCCGGGGATGTGCTGGCAGGTGCCGTTGCCGCCATGTTCAGCCTCGGCCTGAGGATTCCCAATGCGGTGGAAAAGGGTGTCTTCATCCACGGATTGGCAGGTGATCTCGCCGCCGAAACCATGGGGGAGGATGGTATTACCGCACGGGACATCATGATGCACCTGCCGGCGGCCGTCAAAGCGGACCGGATGGGTCTGCCGGATCGATTTAAAAACCGCGTCATGGGCGCACAGGTGGTGGCGACGGGATAAGAACGCATGGCAGCAAAAAGCGTTGTCAATGAACAGGAGTTTAAACCTTCTCTGCAATAGGCCCGGGCCCAGATGCCCGCCGGAAAGGACAACGGGTATCATCCATGATGAAACGATCGATTATCAAAGGCACGGGACGATTCCTACCGGATCATATCGTCACCAACGAAGCCCTCTCTAAAATTCTGGATACTTCGGATGAATGGATTCGCCAGCGCACTGGAATTGAGACCAGGCACTGGGTAAATCCGGAAGATGACGTGGGCACGTCGGACCTGGCGCTCGAAGCCTCAAAGCGCGCCCTTGACGCTGCCGGCTGGAAACCCGGCGACCTCGATCTCATCGTATTGGCCACCATGACCTCGGATGTCTACATCCCCGGGGCCGGCGTCATGCTTCAGGACAAACTCGGCGCCAAAAACGTCCCGGCACTCGACATACGCCAGCAATGCACCGGCTTCTTGCATGGATTGGAACTCTGCGATGCCTATGTTCAAAGCGGTAAGGCGGATCGAATCCTGCTGGCGGGAGCGGAAACCCAAAGCCGTTTTCTGGAACTGACCACCCAAAACAGGGACACCGCCGTCATTTTTGCAGACGGTGCCGGCGCCGTTTGTATTGAAAGTGAACAAACCGATGACAGGGTGGGAATTCTTGCTTCTGTATTCCATGCGGACGGTGGATATGCGGGTGTGTTGAAAGCGGGCATCCCGGCCCAAAAGAGCGGTCCGGTCCTGAACGAAGCGGTGTTGGCCCGACGGGAGTACCTTCCCTATATGGATGGCAGAACCGTATTCAAGTTGGCCGTCACCCTTCTACCCGAGTTGGCCAAAGCGCTTCTGGAAAAAACGAAGATCGGCCCGGAATCGCTGGATATGGTGATCCCTCACCAGGCCAATTTGAGGATCAACGAGGCATTTCGGGACCGCATGAACATCCCCGCTGAAAAGGTATACAACAATATCCAGAAATACGGAAACACCACCGGCGCCACCATTCCCATCGCCCTGGACGAACTGATGGAGCAGGGCAGACTCAAATCCAAAGACACGGTGATGTTCATCGGTTTGGGTGCAGGCCTGACATGGGGCGGGGTGACGTACAGGCTGCCTTGATTCCGGGGACGGTCCGGCATCGGAACAGCAGGTGGCGCATCATTCCTTTAACTGTTCGAACTCCTATCCGGTAGGTCAAGTACTTCTCCACGGCACTGCCGGCCCAACGCCGGCTATTCATGATACGGCCGTTTCTCCAACCGCAATTTGGATGGCCGACCGCTCAAATGGGAAGATGATCAAAAATTTTACAAAACCATCGTTTTTCTGATATGTTAGGTTCGAAAGGGACGATATAGGCCGTGGACAAACGCAGACTGATCCAGATCCTGACAAAGACAAGGGATGGAACGGCACCGGCGATGGCGATCATCCTGGTCGGCATCGTGTTCGCCCTGCTTTACCCCAACTACCTCTCCCAGATGGAACTTCAAAAATCAGCGCTGCGCCATCTGCGTCATGACCTGGAAAAGCGGGCTTTTACCGTCTCCTATTTCTTCATTGAAAGAGAGTACGATCTGGCCTCCATCGCCGTGGGGGAAAACCTTGAAACCGACTTTTCCGACATCCTCCGGTCGCTAAAAGAGAATAAAACCATCGGAGAGGATCCGATTTACCAAAGAATCGTTTTCGCCGGCATCAGTGGAAAGGCGGTGGCGGATTCCAACGCACCCCCTTCAACCGTCTTCCTGCGCCAATCTTTCAACAAATATCTAACGCCAAACCGAAAAACCGCCCAAATCGTCCCGGAGGGGAGCCGGATCATCGTATCCGTGCCGGCCCATGCAGGAGAGGTCTATGCGGGACAACTCATTGCCTGGGTAACTCCCGCTGTCATTCAACACCGTTTCGTCAAATCGGAAGTATCCAGTAACCGATTCGTTGGGTTGATCTCCGGAAGGGACAACCTCTACGGACCCGACGAGATGCCCATGAAACTGATCTTTTCCGGGCTGACTTGGCTGAGGCGGATCGGGATTGGAAAACCCTTTTTTTTCAGAACCGGCAATCAAAAGGACCCCGGCCTGAAGATGATGGCCCTCCGGGTGCCCGTTCCCAATACCCCATTTTCCATCATCGCCGTGGTTCCTACAGCTGAGATCTTCGGAACCCTGCCGCCGCTGTATCTGGTGTTGACCATTGGCGTGATTTTGCTGATCGTTGCCGGTGGAACCGCTTTTTTTATCCGAAACAACGTGCATCGGGTACTGCTACGCACACGCCTGGAGGAAACCGCTTTAAGGGAAGCGGAGGTCGGAGAAAAAAACCGGATGCTGCAAAATGAAATCGCAGAGAGAAAGCAGGCCGAACATACCCTGAAAGACAGCGAACGGCGCTATCGGCATCTGGTGGACAACGCCAACGATCTCATATATCGAACCGATGATAAAGGTAATTTCTCCTTTGCCAACCCCACTGCCATAAAAACGACCGGCTATACCCGGGAAGAGATTATCGGGAAAAATTACCTGGACCTGATCCATCCGGAATACACAGATACGGCTGCGATCTTCTACGCAGATCAGTTGGAGAACAGGATCCCCAGCACCTACCTGGAATTTCCCATGATCACCCAAAAAGGAGAGGAGATATGGATCGGCCAGAATGCCCAGCTTCTCATGGAAGGTGAGAATCCCTTTGGATTCCAAGCCCTTGGAAGGGATATCACCGACCGGGTGAAGGCGGAAAGAGCCTTGAGGGAGAGTCAGGAACGCATCAAGGCCATTTTGAAAACCTCACAGGTGGGAATCGTTGCCATCGATGCGGAGCAGCATAAGATTGTGGAAGCCAACCCAAAGGCGATCGAACTGATCGGCCGTCCAAAAAAGGAGGTGATCGGCAGCGTCTGCCACAACTTTATCTGTCCGGCGGAGAGGGGGCGGTGCCCGATCACCGATCTGAATCAGACCGTTGACAATGCCGAACGGGCGCTGGTTCGGCCGGACGGTTCCAAACTGCCCATCTTGAAAAGCACGGCACCGGTTTCCATCAACGGCAGGGCGTGTATCATCGAAAGCTTCATCGATATCTCCGAATTGAAAAATACCCAGGCCGAGCTGGAGACGGCTATTGAAGTGGCCAACCGCCTCACCGATGAGGCCCAGTCCGCCAATCAAGCCAAGAGCGAATTTCTTGCGATGATGAGCCATGAGATCCGCACCCCAATGAATGCCATTATCGGAATGACCGAACTGTGCCTGGACACCTCGCTGACCGAGGAGCAGCGGGGATTCCTCCAAACCGTTTCCTCCAGTGCGGAGGCACTGCTCTACCTGATCAACGACATTCTAGATTTTTCAAAGATCGAAGCCGGGTTGATGGAACTGGAGCGGATCCCATTCGATTTGCGGGACCTGGTAGAAGCCATTGCGGAAACCCTGAGCGTCCAGGCCGGAGACAAGGGGATTGACCTTTTGTGCGATGTGGACATCGACATATCTGGACGGGTAACCGGCGATCCGGGTCGGCTGCGGCAGGTGCTGGTCAACCTTGTGGGAAATGCCATCAAATTCACCGAAAAAGGGGAAGTTTACATCCGGGTGAAAAAAACGCCGGGGAGACCAGAAAAGGAAATCGGCCTGCACTTTGCCGTCTCAGACACCGGAATCGGAATTCCGCCGGACCGTCAGGAGGTCATCTTCGAACGGTTCTCACAGGCAGACACCTCCACGACACGCAAGTTCGGGGGAACCGGTCTGGGATTGAGTATTTCGAATTCAATCGTGGAAATGATGGGCGGATCCCTTCAGCTGAGCAGCACGCCCGGAAAGGGCAGCACTTTTTATTTCGAAGTCTCGCTGCCATGGGAGGCTGGCGAACCGGATGGGGTCCACTATGACATGCCGGATCTCGAAAAGGTGGCGGTGCTGGTGGCGGACGACAACCGCACCAACCGTTTCATTCTGGAAAAGACACTGGATGCTTGGGGTTTCCAGACCCGGACGGCGAAAAGCGGAACTGAAGTGCTGGAATGCTTGAATCAGGCGCAAAAACCCTTTGACCTGCTCATATTGGATGAACAGATGCCCTCCATGGCCGGCATCGAGGTGGTCGAGAAGATCCGCCAACAGCAACAATGGGATCCCTTGAAAATCATCATGCTCTCCTCCTGGGGCCGTATTCCCTCGGAACAGATTAAAACCCTGGACGTCAGCATGGCGATCACCAAGCCGGTCAAACAGTCGCGGCTTCTGGATATCCTGATGAAGACGCTCAGGGTCGAAACCGAAACCGACCCAACGGAGGACGGACCCCGTTCAGCGCGAAAGCCATCCCAACCAGTTCCACCCAAGCAGGAAGGGATGGTGTTGCTGGCAGAAGACAATCCGGACAACCAGCGCCTGGCAACGCTTTTTCTCAATAAAGCCGGTTACACGGTCGAAGTGGCCGCCAATGGACAGGAGGCCGTAACCAAAACGGATAATTTCAATTATGACCTGATCCTGATGGATGTTCAAATGCCCGACATGGATGGATTTGAAGCCACGGAATGGATCCGGAAAAAAGAAGCCGATACCGGCAGGGAGCGCACGCCCATCATTGCCTTGACGGCCCATGCCATCCAGGGATATCGTAAAAAATGCCTTGAATCGGGAATGGATGACTTTATCACCAAGCCCATAAAGAAAAAGCTTCTTCTCGAAACGGTGGACAGCTGGATCGACAAGCGCCACCGGATTCTGGTAGTGGATGATTCCATTGACAACCGGAATCTCATTGAAAACTATCTGAAAAATGAAACCGATCTGAGGGTCGATTTTGCGGAAAACGGTTTGGAAGCCGTCGCGAAAGCGGAGCGAAAACGGTATACCGTGATTCTGATGGACATGGAGATGCCGGTAATGGATGGGTACACGGCCACCAGAAACATCCGTTCCCTGCCGGATCGACCGCAGGAGCCCATCATCGCCCTGACCGCCCATCACGGAACCGAGGCGGTCAAGAAATGTCTCGATTCGGGATGCACCGTCCACCTATCCAAACCGATCCGGAAAAAGAGGTTAACCGAAACCGTCCGGCAATATTTGGGCCCCCTTTAACAGGAGGAAATGGAGTGTGTCATGACAGGTGAAACTTTCGAACGCATGCAGGTGACCATTGACGAGGATCTCGCGGACCTCATCCCCGGTTTTCTGGAAAACCGCAGAAAAGACGTAAACCAGGTCCGACAGGCCCTGAAAGCAGGAGATTTTGAAACCGTCCGGGAAATCGGGCACGGAATGAAAGGGGTCGGGGGTGGTTACGGATTCGACGCCATTACCGACATGGGTGCCGCACTGGAATCGGCCGCAATAAACCGAGATGACGACAGGGTCCAAGAACAAACGGACCGATTGGCCGCATACCTGGATTCGATCGACATCGTCTATGAATGATCCCCTTCCCCTGGGCCAGCGCCAGCGCCAATCGCCAGCGGGTTAACCTCCAAGACAAAATAGAATGCCAAAAGAAATGCATAAACCGGTGGGGTCGAAAACGCCCTCAAAGAAAAGAAAAAAACTGGGCGAACTTCTCATCGACGCCGGGCTCATCGACCCGGATACCCTGGAAGATGCGCTGGAGGCTCAGAAGGTACAAAACAAAAAACTTGGAGAAGTCTTGGTGGAGATGGAAGTCGTGGACGATATCGCCATCGCCAGGGCGATCTCCTCCCAGTTAAACATCCATTTCATTCGCCTCCCCAATATCCAGATCCCCGAATCTATCATCTCCAAGATCTCCCCGGAGCTGGCGTATCAATACGAAATCATCCCTTTAAAGGAGGGCAGGGGCCGCCTGATGGTCGCCATGGCCAATCCTTTGGAGCACAACGCCATCAAAGATCTTCGATTCATCACCCGGCAGTCCATCTCCACCGCCGTATCGCCCTTAAATGATATCCGAGACGCACTGGAGCGGTACTACCCCAAACCGGACATCAATGAGGCTTTTGATATGGTGGGGGGAGATATCGAGGGAATGGATTACGTACCCCAGTTCCAGGATGAGGAACAATCGGACCTGGACCTGGCGAACCTGGCAGTGAAAGCACCGGTCATCCGTTTTGCCAATGCCATCCTGGCGGAGGCGATTAAGCTCGGGGCCAGCGATGTCCATATCGAACCCCAAAAGAGCGACAAGGGTCAGGCGATTCTCACGGTGCGCTGCCGGGTGGACGGCATCATGCGGGAAACCATGAGGACCGACCGTCACGTTCATCCGCCCCTGATATCCCGGCTGAAAGTCATATCCGGGCTGGATATATCCATCAACCGAAAACCCCAAGACGGTAAGGCCCAGGTCAAATTCGAAGAGAAAATTTTCGATCTGAGGGTCTCCACAATCCCGACCACCTACGGAGAGAAGGCCACCATCCGGATCCTAAACCCGGATACCGCCCAAATGATGACCGAAGACTTGGGATTTTCGGAATCCGACCTTCAAAACGTGCTTTCCGCCATCGCCATCCCCCAGGGGATGATCCTGGTAACGGGTCCCACGGGCAGCGGGAAATCCTCAACCCTCTATGCTTTCATGAATCGGCTCAACACACCCGAGGTCAACATCATCACTGTAGAAGACCCCGTGGAGTTTGATGTTTCCGGGATCAACCAGGTCCAAATCAACACCCGGGCGGGCACCACCTTTGCCGCCGGTCTGCGTTCCATATTGCGACAGGACCCGGACATCGTCATGGTAGGGGAAATCCGAGACAGCGAAACCGCAGAAATCGCGCTTCAGGCCGCACAAACCGGTCACCTGGTCCTTTCCACGCTGCACACCAACGACGCCCCTTCCGCCGTGACGCGTCTCATGGATCTGGGGGTGGACGAATTTCAGATCGTTTCGGCGCTCATCGCCGTGCTCGGTCAACGGCTGGTCCGTAAAATACACACGGACTGCAGGATTCCCGATTCCCCAGAGCCCCAGATGCTGCGCCGCATTCACGCCGCCATGGGGGAGGACACGGAAACCGCTTTCTGGAGGGGTGCGGGATGCCCTCTCTGCCTGAATACCGGATATTCAGGACGCATGGGATTGTATGAAATTCTTCGGGTCACCCCGTCTTTAAAGCGAATCATCACGGCAAACGTATCGGCGGACGCCATCCGAAAGGCCGCTCGGAAAGAGGGGTTTCTGACCCTTTCCCAGGACGGTATTCGGAAGGCCAAACTTGGACTCACCTCCATCGAGGAGGTGTTTCGCGTGGCACCACCGGAGACCGATGTCGAACCGTTGGAACCAGAAGAATCGCAGACAGCCGAAAAAGAGAAACGGATGCCCGACACAGATCGACTCCCGCGGCGTCCGCCGGAGCCCGCCCCACCCCAAAAGATTCCGGTGGGTCCTCCGAAAATCCTTATCGTGGATGACAATCCGGAGATGATCGTTTTGTTGCGCCACATACTCCGCTCCGATCAGTACACCGTGTTGAGTGCAGACAACGGCCAGGCCGCATTGCAGGTGGCTGAAAGTGAGGTCCCGGGTCTGATCATTACCGATTACCAGATGCCGAAAATGGATGGGATGGCGCTGATCCGCGAGTTGAGGGATAGAAAAGGCACCTGTAAGGTCCCCATCATTATGCTGACAGCAAAAGACGAGGTGGAGTCCGAAGTGGAGGTAATCGATGCCGGCGCAGACGATTACCTCACAAAGCCGGTCAACGCCAAACGATTGCTGGCACGGGTGGGTCGTTTTTTCAAACAGCGGAAAAAGATTCTTGTCGTGGACGACAACAGCGATGCACGCAAGCTGCTGCAGCATCACCTGGGATCTCGGAACTACCGGGTTGTTGCCTCCCGTAACGGGAAAGAGGCGATGGAATTAGTGATGAAAGAGAATCCGGACCTGATCATCACCGATTACCTCATGCCGGAAATGGACGGCATGATGCTAATACGTGAGTTGAAGTCGACAGATGCCACAAGGTATATCCCCATCATGATGCTCACGGCAAAAGAAGAGGTGGATTCGGAGGTGGAGGTGATCGATGCCGGCGCCGACGACTACCTCACCAAGCCGGTCAATGCCAAACGGCTCCTTTCCAGGGTAAAACGGCTTTTGAAGGATTGAAATCATTTCATGATCAGTATTGAAGGACTCGCAAAAAGCTACGGTGGCCAGGTCCTTTTCCAGGATATCAATTTCAGAATCAATGCCCGGGAACGGGTCGGTCTGGTGGGCCGGAACGGTCACGGGAAAACCACCCTGCTTCGGCTGATTACGGGTGAGGCGTCTCCCGATGCCGGCGCCATCAGTACGCCAAAAAATTATCGGATCGGTCACGTCCGCCAGGAAATTGACTTTACCGAGGACACGGTGCTCGGGGAAGGGATGAAAGGCCTTTTAGAGGCAGAAAGGGATCACCACTGGAAGGTCGAAAAGATCCTTTTCGGGCTGGGTTTCACGGCATCGGACATGCAGCGCCACCCCACGGAATTTTCAGGCGGCTACCAGGTGCGACTCAACCTTGCCAAAGTCCTCGTATCTGAGCCGGACCTGATGCTCCTGGATGAGCCGACCAACTATCTCGATATCACTTCCATCCGCTGGATCACCCGCTTTCTCAATAACTGGCCCCATGAGCTGCTGCTGATTACACACGATCGCGGATTCATGGACGGAATTGTCACCCACACCCTGGGGCTCCACCGCAAAAAGATTCGAAAAATCGCGGGCAACACCGAAAAATACTACACGCAAATCGCCGGCGATGAAGAGATTTACGAAAAAACGCGATTGAACGACGAAAAGCGCCGGAAGGAGATTGAGCTGTTCATCACCCGCTTCCGGGCCAAAGCCAGATTGGCGAACCTCGTTCAGTCCCGGGTGAAAACCCTCTCCAAAATGGAGAAAAAGGATAAACTGGAAACCCTGAAAACGCTGGACTTCTCTTTTCGCTCCCTGCCCCTTCCGGGCAAACAGGTGGTACGCGTTAAAAACCTGACCTTTTCCTATAGGGAAGAGAACCCGCTGATCCAGGATTTGAGCATTTCCATATCGGCCGGTGAACGGGTCTGCGTCGTCGGGCCTAACGGAAAAGGCAAGACCACTTTGTTAAAACTACTGGCCGGCCATCTGAAGCAGGCATCTGGAGAGGTCCGTTACAGCCCCAACGTCCGCAGGGGAACGTTTGAACAAACCAATCTGAAAACCCTGGTGGACACCCGTACAGTGGAGGAGGAGGTCCTTTATTCCCACGGAGACGTGGACCGCCAGGTGGCCCGGAATGTCTGCGGTGCCATGATGTTTTCCGGTGACGACGCCTTAAAAAAAATATCGGTATTGTCCGGGGGCGAAAAAAGCCGGGTCATGCTCGGGAAGCTGCTCGTCACGCCTGTCAACCTCCTGTTGCTGGACGAGCCGACCAACCACCTGGATATGGATGCCTGCGATGCTCTTCTGGCCGCCATCGACAACTTTGACGGCACGGTGGTAATGGTGACCCATAACGAGATGTTTCTTCATGCCCTTGCGCAGAAACTCATCGTATTTAAAAACGATCGTCAGGCGGTATTCAACGGGGGTTACCAACGCTTCCTCGATAAAGGCGGTTGGGAGGACGAGGCCGCTGTGACAACAGTTGAAGGGTCCGATGAAACGGTGGATGACCCGGGAATACGCCTTTCCAAAAAAGAGCTTAGGAAAAAACGGTCCCGCATCAATGCGGAAAAGGGCAAAGCGCTAAAGCCGATCAACACCCGGATGAAGGATGTGGAGCAAAAGATCGAACAGCTTGAGAAACAAATCAATCGCTGCAACCGTAAACTGGTCGAGGCTTCCACGAATAACGAGGGCGATAAAATTGCCGATCTGTCTAGAGATCTCAAGACCGCCCAGGCAGCCGTAGACGCTTTGTATGATGAGTTGGAAGCGCTGACCGACTCGGCGGATCAAATTCATGCAAAATTTAAAAAACAGCTGGGTTCCCTGGAACTAGAAAAGGAATAACATTTTGAAAAAACAAAAAATTCTCGTTTTTCAACAAAACGGCAGCGGCGAAAGCAAAATCGTAGGCATCAGCGAATATGGCAGGGAGATGTTCCAACTGGAGAGGTTTGCCATCGATGGCCCGCTGCCCGATATTCTGGATGACACGTCGGAATACCTCTCCGAAGACTTCAGCGCCGATATGGTCCTCGATTTTCTGGTCCATCCCGATCTCTCCCACGACCTGGCGGTCATCTGCGCCCGGAAAAACATTCCGGTGGTGGCCTCCGGCAAGAAACTGAAAGTTGAGGGAATGATCACACCGCCCACCTGATGCGGCCTGTCCAGGCAGGTCTGCCTGGGAGCCTATGGTGAAAAATTCGGAGCCCCGGAGTTCAGCGTCCGTATCAAGAATGGCAAAATATCGGAGATCGAAGTGGTCCGCGGAGCACCCTGTGCCGCTACCTGGATGGCCGCCAAGCGGGTGATCGGCCTCGACACGGAAACGGCCATCATTCGCATCGGCCTTGAAACTCAGTTTTTTTGCAGTGCCGATCCTTCCAACTGGGATCCAATTTACGGCAAAAGCCCGGTTCATTTCGCCGGCCGCATTCATAGCGAAGCGCTGAAAAAAGCGGTTGCCGATGCGTTGGTGAATGGTGCATAGATTCCCATATAAAAAGCTAAAGGGATTTCAGTTGAGTGCCGACAATACAAAAAAAGGATCGTCAGCAAAAGAATAGGAAAACATCCATGGGCGATAAACCCACATACCAAGCGCTTGAAGAGCGGGTCCGGGAATTGGAAAAGCGCCTGGCCCGAACGCAGTCCAATGAAAAACGGCTGGTGGAGCAGGAAGCCGGGTACCGCGGGGTAGTGGAAAATTCCAGTGTCGGCATCCTAGTAGCCCAGGATTTGAAAATCGTATTTGTCAACGCTGCCATTGCCGAGGTGCTGGGATATTCCAAGGAGGAGCTACTGCATCAGTCGGATCCCTTCAAATTTATCCATCCGGATGACCGGGAAATGGTGTTTCAGCGTCACCTCGATCGGATCAATGGCCAGACCGCACCCGAAACCTATGAATACCGGGTGATCACTAAAAGTGGGAAAACCATTTGGGTCGAAGTCACCGGAATGCTGATCCAATGGCGCCAGCGGTCCGCCACACTCAATTTCTTCATGGAAGTGACCGAACGCCGAAAAACGCAAAAAGCCTTAAGAGAGCAGCATGACACTTTTGAGAGCCTGCTATCCATTTCACCGGTGGGAATCGGGCTGGTGGAGCGCCAGAGGATCAAATGGGTGAACGAGTCCATGCGGGCGATGTTTCGATTCGATTCGGAATCGGATTATAAGGAAAAGGATGCCCGATTGTTTTATGCGTTGGAAAACGATTACCATCGTTTCGGCAAATCCGGATACGACCAGTTGAGAACGAAAAAGATCGCGGTGGATGACGTGGTATTTCAGCGAAAAGATGGGTCCACATTCATAGGGCACGTGAAGATGCGGGGCATTGATCCGATCAATCCGATGGAAAAAGCGATCTTCACCATCTCGGACATCACCTGGCGAAAGCGGTCCGAGGCCGATAAGGTCAAAACGGAGAAACTAAGGGGGGTTCTGGAACTGGCGGGAGCCGTATGCCACGAATTGAACCAGCCGCTTCAGAGTGTCTGCGGATACACCGAACTGCTTACAATGGATCTGGACGATGACGACCCCCTATTGGCTACCGCGTCGAAGATAAAGCTGCAGGCCGATCACATGGGTGAGATCACGCGGAAGCTGATGAATATCACACATTATGAAACCAAGAAATATCTGCAGGGCAGGATCATTGACATCGATCGGGCCGCCGGGGAAGGCCTAAATTCGTAAGGGTTTGGCAATTGAACATTGGGAATTGTGATTTGTTTGTTATTTGATGGTTGGAATTTGAATTTCCTGCTTTTGATTCCAAGACATCGCCAGCTGCCTTCGACCACGCCCGCAGGGCGTGATTTTCAGTAGGGAGCTATATTGATTATGGGGTATGTAATGGCAGGTAGCAATAAAGCGGGAGCCCGTATTCAAATTTCTTTGAATACGGGCTCCCGTGTTTGAGGCAGGTCCAAGGGGGGCGCTCGCTCCCTATTCAATCCGATCCGTGTCTTCCGGTTTTTCCTTTTTGCCTGGAAGGATCAGATTCAAAACCACCCCGGTGATACCGGCAAGTCCGATGCCGCCGATGGTAAATTTCCCGAAGGAAAAGCTCATCCCACCGATACCGAAAACCAGTATCAGGGCGACGATGGCAAGGTTTCTCGCATCGGTCAGGTCGTCTCCGGCTTTGACCATGGTGTTGAGCCCCACCACGGTAATGGCACCGAACAGGAGCAGCAGGATCCCCCCCATGACCGGCACGGGAATGGTTTGAAGCAAGGCACCGAGTTTGCCGATAAAAGCAAGTGCGACGGCAAAAATGGCCGCCCAGGTCATGATGGCCGGGTTATAGACTTTGGTGAGGGTGACGGCACCGGTCACCTCCGAATAGGTGGTATTGGGTGGACCGCCCAATATGGAGGCGAATGAGGTGGCCAGCCCGTCGCCGAGCATGGTCCGGTGAATTCCGGGATTCTTGAGATAGTCCCGACCGGTAACACCCCCAACGGCCAATACGTCCCCGAAATGCTCGATGGCCGGTGCTATGGCCACCGGTACGATAAAAAGCACCGCCTGGAAATTCCATTCCGGCAGCACAAAATTGGGTATGGCCACCCACGGCGCCTTGGCAACGGCATCAAGGCTGACAAGACCGAAAGGGATACTCACGATGTATCCGACGATGATCCCGCACAAAATGGGAATCAGCCGCAGCATTCCCTTTCCCAGCAAAGAGACGAACATGGTGGTGAGGAGGGTGATCATGGATACCACCAGGGCTTTGTTCTGAGCCACCAGAACCGCTGATCCGTCACCGGTTTTACCCACGGCCATGAAAACCGCGACAGGCGCGAGCACCAGTCCGATCACCATGATGACCGGGCCCACCACAACGGGGGGCAGGATTCGATGCAAAAACCCGCTGCCGAATGCCTTTACGCAAAAACTGAGGATAATATACAGCACCCCTGCAGCCGCAAGTCCGCAAAGGGTTCCAGGAATTCCCCAGGTTTTGACACCGTAAATGATAGGGGCGATGAAAGCAAAGGAGGACGCCAGAAAAACGGGAACCATCCGCTTGGTGACCGCCTGGAAAATTAAGGTTCCGGCACCGGCAGTAAAAAGCGCGACATTGGGGTCGAGTCCGGTGAGCAAGGGAACCAGTACCAGCGCCCCGAAGGCGACGAACATCATCTGTGCGCCGATCAGGCTGTCTTTCACGTTAAAGTCGTAATCCGTGGTGGAACCGTTCTGGGTCATGCATCCTCCTTGTTCATGCCCGCCCAGAAATGAGCTAGTTTTCCCGTTGAGCGGCGTACTTCCCGCTATAAGCGGGACTCATTTCTGCACCGGGCACCTAAAAATTCAATTATTTTGTGCCGAATATTTTGTCGCCGGCGTCACCCAGACCCGGCAGAATATATCCAATATCATTCAGTTTTTCGTCCACAGCCGCCACATAGATCTCCACATCGGGGTGGGCCGACCCGATCCTTTTGATCCCCTCCGGTGCGGCCACGAGAAAAATGCCTTTAATCCGATTACAGCCCGATGCCTTGAGCATATCAATGGTAGCATGCAGCGTTCCACCGGTGGCCAGCATGGGATCCAATATCAGGGCGGTACGCTCCTCCATCTTGCTTGTCATTTTCTCGTAATACTTGACCGGCTCCAGCGTCTCTTCATTTCGAAAAAGCCCAATCACACTCACTTTGGCAGAGGGGATCAGGTCCAACACGCCGCCCATCATGCCAAGTCCCGCCCTTAAAATCGGAACAACGGCGATCTTTTTACCTTTGATTCTCTCCACCGTGAGGTCTCCGGCCCATCCCCTAATCTGCCGGGTTTCCGTTTTCAAGTCTTTGGTGGCTTCGTAGGTCAAAAGACGCGCCAGTTCAGAGGCCAGGTCTCTGAAATCCTTTGTTGAGATGTCATGTTTTCTTAAAAGCCCTAGTTTGTGCTTGATCAGCGGGTGATCGACCACGTTCACGGACATGGCAGACTCCTTTTTTTGGGCATGGGGTTGGATATATGGATGTCTGGATAACCGGCCTTTCAGGTGAGCGCTGCATGTTTCCAGGCCGGAAAGGCTTATACACAAAATATAGGGGGATTGTCAATAGTGGAATCCAAATATTGTGGTTTTAAGGTCATTCAGAAAACCGGATGTCCGCCTGTAAAAGCCGCTGTTTCATCAACTGGTGGTGGGACCCTTTCCAAAAAATCCGATCGCAATCAGGGCAGATTTTGAACCGGTGGAAATATTTCCGGGTTTTGGGCTCCAGCCGATGGAGGATCTGCTCTTTGGGGACTGGAATCAGTTGGCTGTTGCACCGGATACACCGGGAAAATGCGTTGTATGGAGGACTGAGTCCGAAAAACCGCACCACCTCCCGCAACTGGCCATCCGGGTGGATGGCACGCACATATCGGGCATGGGTGATCCGCCGGTGCTTCAACAACCCGACATCTTTGCTCAGAACGATCCTTTGATCATTTTCCGAACAGCGGGCGATGTCGGCATCCTTATAATTGGGTTTCAAAGCCGTATCCAGCCCCAGCATGCGCAAAAGAATCGCCAGCTTCCCGACGTTGATATCGGCGATAAACCGAACCTGCTTGAATGCCACGGGTCGCAGCAGGGACGGAACGGTCACGTCAAAGGGCGCCGATACGGGGTTGACGGTGACCACACCCTCATGTTCAGGAATAAACGTAAAGTCCACCAGTCGCCCCTCCCACCAGATCTCACCGACCTCCGGATGGGGCACGCCAACGGACTCAATGATATCCTTTACCGTGGCACGGCGAGTGAGAAGATAGGGCAGCGCCGCTTTTCTTGGAATTTTCCGGCTGAAGGTGCAAAATGTCTCTGAAAAAACGAGCTTCAATTCCGGCATGTTGTTTTTCTGACCATTTGACACAAGGTACCAATCCGGGTATAACCCACCTGTTTTATAACCCATCCTCAGCGAGCATGGACGTTGCAGAATCTGATGAAACTAAAAGATGAACTGGCAGACCTGGGATTGTTGGACAAGGCCCGGGAGATCCGAAAAGAGCTAGGAAACCAGGCGGCCCTTTCCTATATCAAATCGGGACATCGCCTGCTCAGCAAGGTCTACCATCCAGACCTCAACCCGGACCGACAGGACAAGGCCACGGAAATTCAGCAACGCTTGAACGAGGTCAGCGACAGCATCAGCCAGATGGATGATAACGACCTGGTGAACCTGATCGAAAACGGTACCCAAAATGAATCGGATACCAGGCGAAAGATCCTCATCGTTGATGATGAAACCAGCCTGCAAGCCCTGTTCTGCAATGTGTTGAAGATGGAAGGCTACAAGGTAATGTCTGCGGACAACGGAACCGCAGGACTGCAAGCGTACAACAGCTTCAAACCGGACCTGATCCTGACGGATGTGGTGATGCCCGAACTGACCGGTATCCAGATGGTGAAACGAATACGTGAAAGCCATTTTCCTGTCAAGGTGATCTATATGAGCGGATTTTTCGGTCTCGAGGGGATTCGGGCCGAACTGGACGCCGAGATTGCAGTGCACGGTTATCCCAGCCTGGCCAAGCCTTTCAAAATCAGTGTCCTGCTGAATGTGGTCAGTGAATATATGGAACGGTCCGAGTCGGTCGGATTCCGTAGGGGCGTTTAATCTTCAAATCCAACCAGAATGCCCCCCGTCGCGGTTTGCAGACCGGACCATGCCTGGTGCAATCCCACCAGCGCCAGCGCCAGCCTGCTCTGCGCTGTGATAAGGTCCCTTTGCGCCTCGTTTAAACGAACCAGTGATCCCTGACCTGCCCGATACTCCTTCTCCACGAGGTCTCGGGTCTGTTTCACCAAATCGGTATTGCGCCGCTGAAGCACAAGCTGTCTTCCGGCGGTTTCTAGTTCCACAACCGCCTCCTGCACCTCCCGGTTCACCTGATTCTCAAGGCTGCTGAGGTTTTGTCTGGCTTCGCTCCAGCCCGCTCGGGCGCCTGCCACTTTAGCCCGGACCAACCCCCCGTCAAATATGTTGTAGCTAAAGCTCACCGCCACGGATCCTCCGAAATCATCTTTCTGAAAACGGGCATCCGCTTCACGGTCCCCTGTCAGATTGGCCGTCAGATCCACGCTGGGGTAGAAACCGGATCTGGCGATACCGATCTCGGCTTTTTTCTGCTCAACCACGACCCGGCCCTGGCTGAGGTCGGGGCGGCTTTCATGCGCGATGTCCTGCAGCCGATTGATATCCTGGGGCGCCATCTCCTCTTCGGTTTCACCTTTAAGGGGCGCCAGGGCGACCTTGGATGGAAACCGGGCGTCGGGAATGCCCATCAGGGTCGCCAGGCCGATCATGGCGGCCTTATAGGATTCCGCTGCTGTCAGACGGTTGGCCGTAGCGGCATTGCGCCGCACTTGAAAATTCAATTCCTCACTTAGAGATCCGGTCCCCGCACGCCTGCGGGCCTCGGCCTCGGAAAGCTGGTGCCGGTTGAACGCCTCATCCGCCTCTGCGATGGAGACGCCTTCCAAAGCAAGCTGGGCGGCGTAAAAAGCCTGGGCAACCGAAGACAGGAGCAATCTTTTCGTATCCCGGCGTGCGGAAACACTCAAGGTCTCGCCATGGCGAGCCGCCGCATGGGCAAACCGGCGGGAGAAACCGTCAAACAGATTCCATGTGGCCACGATCCCGGCCTTATAGTAATCCTGGGGATCCTCGATATCGGCGTTGGGATTGAAAAAGCGGGCGGTCTGAAGGTTATCCTCAAAGACGTGGTCTGACAGTTCCACAAGGGATGCGGATGCCGCTGCGTCCAGTCGCGGAAAATAGGCCGATTTTGCCTGCCGGACGACCTCTTTTGCCTGCTCGACCCGTAAAAGCGCCGCGGCCATGGAGGGGTTGTCGGAAAGGGTGATCTTTTTGGCGGTCGCAAGATCCAGCACCTCGATCCCCTCCCATCGGTCCGATCCGGCCCATACCGGAACATCCATCCCCATGAGGGCAATCGGGATCAGCATAGCGAAGATGAGCGGCTTAATTCTATGTGAGTACATGGTATCTCTCCAGTTTTTCCCTGGGGTCACGAAAACAATCCTTATTGGGCCGCAGCAGCAGCCTCTTCCGTCTGGCCCGGTGGATGAACCAGGGGGTCCACATGCCGGTTCCGAGCTGGTTCAACCGCCACCCGCTTGGGCCAAACCCCTTTTCGGAGTCGATAAACGATCAATCTTAAATCATTGAGGATGGTCAGGAGGCTGGGAATCAAGACCAGTGTGAGCACTGTAGCAAACAAGACGCCGGCTGCAATGGAAAGGGCCATGGGGATCAAAAAACGCGCCTGGAGGTCCGTTTCCATGATCAGCGGCGTCAAGCCACCCACCGTACTGACGGTGGTCAGGACAATCGCCCTGAATCTCCGCTCCCCGCCCTTGATGATGGCCACAAAGAAATCCATCCCTTCGGCGATATTCTCGTTGATCCGTTCGATGAGCACAATGGCATCGTTCACGACCACACCCGTCAGTGCCACCATGCCGAAAATGCTCATCATGGAAAGATCGAAATTCATCACCAGATGACCGGCCACCGCCCCGATAATCCCGAAGGGTACCGTAAACATGATCACCAGGGTTTGCATGTAGGATCGGAACATGGTGGAGATGATGATAAAAATTCCCAGAAGTGCCAGGGGGAAGCCGACCTGTAGGCTGTCGAAGGACTCCTTCATTTTTTTCTTCTCACCCTGGAGGGAGACATATAGTCCCGGATTCTTTTTCTCCAGCCCTGGGAAGAACTTTGAAGACAGCTCGGCATAAATCTCATTTGCATTGGCTTTGTTGCTATCCACACCGGCCTTGACGGTGACGCGACGCATCCCGTTGGTCCTCCGGATGGTGGAATACCCCGGAACAAACGAGATATCCGCCACCGAAGTCAGGGGGATCTCCAGACCGCTTTGGGTGCGGATCCGGATGGTTGAAAGATTGGAAATCCGGCTGCGTTCGTCGGCCGTATAGCGAACCTTGACGCGGATGTCATCCCGGCCCCGCTGCAGGCGCAATGCCTCGTTCCCGTAATATCCGGTATAGACCTGCCTGGCGAGATCCTCCACGGTCAGTCCAAGTGTCCGTGCCTCAGGTTTCAAGGAAAGACGCATCTCGCTTTTGCCTTTGGAGAAATCGGATCGGATCTGGTATACCCCCTCAAAACGGCGCAGCCGGTCCATCAACGCCTCCGATGCGGCCACGATCTGCTCCATGTCATGCCCCTGGAGCCATACCTCGATGGGATCTCCCGGGGGGCCGTGGGACGCACCGGCAAATTTCAAAGACTTGATGCCGGCAATTGGGCCCACCTCTTTTTCCCATGCGACCATCAGGTCCTTGGTGTGAAGTCCCCGCTCCTCCGATTCCAGCAATATTCCCTGGACACTGCCCACATGGGGGCCCGAGGGCCCGTAATCCTCCAGGGACTGGCCCACCAGTGAAATGCGATCTTCCAAAAGCGGTTTTCCGGACCGGGTTTTCGTGTTATCCGCCAGCCGGACCAGGGCGGACTCCACCTGCATCACCGCTCTTTCTGTGACTTCCGGCGGCGTCCCTTCCGGGAATTCGACGTGCCCGTTGATGACAAATCCGTCCACTTCGGGAAACACTTCAAATTTCAATATGCCGCCCCGGATCAGGCCCAGGGTCAACAGCAGAATGCAGACGGCGATGGAAAAAGAAACATAGCGGTAATTCAGGGCCCGGCTGAGCAACGGATTGTAGATCCGGGATGCAAACCATTCCAGCCCACGGCGGGTCCCGCGATGAATGTGATCGAACATCCGGGAAAACCGGTTCATGTGCCGTGCCGAGCGATTGGGATCGGGCAGGTCTCCCAGATGGGCCGGCAGCAGGATGAGGCACTCCACCAGGGAAACCGCCAGGCAGGCGATCACCACCTTGGGCAGGATGGAGATGAACTTGCCCATGATGCCGCCCACATAGGCCAGGGGCAAAAATGCCACGATGGAGGTCACCACCGCTGCCACCACCGGTAGGCCCACTTCTCCGATACCATCCACCGCCGCCCGGATGGGAGGCTTTCCCCTACTTCGGTGAACGTATATCGCCTCACCCACGATGATGGCATCATCCACTACGATCCCCAATACCATGATAAGGCCGAACAGGGAGATCATATTGATCGTACCGCCGATGGCCCACAGGATGGCCATGGCACCGGCAATGGATATGGGGATGCCCATTCCCCCCCAAAAGGAGAGACGGGCGTTGAGGAAAAGCCACAGGGTCACGAACACGATGATCAGACCGGTCCGCCCGTTTCTAACCAGTAGGTTGATGCGCGACTGGAGCATGTCTGTATTGTCGTATAGCATCTCGAGATTGGCGCCGTCCGGTAACTGGGATCTTTTGTCCGATATGTAGCCGTTTACCGCCTTGGATATCTTGAGCGCATCCTCCTCTTTGGTTTTCTTGACGATGATCAGGGCCGAAGCCTCGCCGTTGATCCGTGCCTTGATAGGGTCTTCAGTAAACCCGTCTCGGATGGTGGCAAGGCGGTCCAGAGTGATCACCTCACCTGTGGGCCTTGCGAGCACGACAATGGATGCCATCTCCTCACCGGTGTATTTTCGTCCCACGGTCCGCACCCGGATCTCTTCGCCCAGGGTCCGGATGGTGCCGCCGGCCATGTTCAGATTGCTGCGGCGAACGGCATCTGCCACCTGGTTGAAACTCAATCCGTATTCCCGCAGCCGTTGCTCCGAAATCTCGATACCGATCTCGTACTCCCGCGATCCGAAGATATCCACCTGGGAGACCTCGGGCAGCAACTGAATCTCGTCCTTTACCCTTTCCGCCCACTCCTTGATGCGGCGCTCCGACATATTGCCACCCAGATAGAGGAAAAGCACCGGGTCGTTGACGGACATTTCGGTGACCACCGGTTTTTCGGCATCCACCGGGAACGTGGAGATGGCATCCACCTTGGTTTTGACGTCGTCAAGCGCCTCATTGATATCATAGTTTTCTTTAACCTCGATCCAGACGGAGCCGACATTCTCGTTGGAATAGGTGGTGTACTGCTTCAGGCCCTCCACGTCCTCCAAAGCCTCTTCCAGCTTGCGGCTGATCCCCTCTTCCACCTCCTCCGGATCGGCACCCGGATAGGCCACTGATATATAGATCATATCCAGGGAAAACTCGGGGAAGTTCTCCCGGATCATGCTCATGGTTGCAACCCCTCCGGCAAGAAAGATCAGCACCAGAATGATATTGGCAAAAACCGTATTCTGCGCAAAGGCAGCCATGACCCGTTTCATGAGTTGTCTTCCTTTTTGGTTTTATTTTGACGGGTGATCTCGAGAAGCGCGTTCTCCAGTGGATCCACAAGCCGTGTCACGATCACGAGATCTCCGGGATCGATTCCTTTTCGAATATACACAAAATCGCCCTCTGCCCGTGCCGTCTCCACAGAGACGGTCTTCAGCCGATTCTGGTTGTCCGCTTTGAAAACCGTGCTTTTAAAACTCACGGCCCAACGGGGTAGTTTAAACACATTTTTGATCACCTTCCCGGGTATCCCCACTCTGCAGAACATCCCTTCCACCAGGGGCAGCCGCTGGCCTACCCCGGCTGTTGCTGACGCCGCATCGATGCGCACGGCAACCGTCAGGGTGCGGGTTTTCTGCTCGAACCTAACGACCCGATGCATGCGGCCCGTCCAGGTCTGCCCCTTCTCCCCTTCCGTCCACTGAATCTCGCATGGCACCTTGTACAGGCCTGAAAACCAGGCGCCGCCGGTCTCCCCTCTGCCGTTGAACCGGAGCCATTTCCGTGCGTCCCGGCTGTCCAAGGGCACCTGGATTTCCAGAATGCTATCGTCTGCAAGGGTCACCACCCTCTGACCGGGTGTGACATACTGACCCGCTTCAAGGGAAACCCCTGCAATCCGCCCGGTAAAAGGGGCGGTCACCTTACAGCGATTGAGGTGAACCGCGGCCATGTCGGCCCGGGCTTTTGCGGAAGCCAGGGTGCTCTCCGCCTCCCGGATCCGAATGGGATAAAGGGCCAGGGCCTGGTCCATCTGGTCGGCCTGGTCCTTGGCCGCATTAAAGGCCTGTTCTGCCCGGTCCACGCCCGACCGGGTACCGACCTGGTCGGTTACCAGCAGCCGCCGGGTCCGTTCGAATTCCCCTTTGGCCAATGTTTGGTTCCGGAAAATGGCCTGTCGCCGCTGCTTATCGATGGCAAACTGCTTTTTCAGCCGCAGGACGGTGTTCTGCCATTGGGCCACAGAGGCCCTGGCGTCTCTGAGAGATGCGGCGTAATCACTGGAATCTATTTCGAAAAGAATTTCACTTTTTCCCACCGTCTCCCCGGTCTCCAAACGGGGATGCACCACCATGACCCTTCCGGCCACCTCCGGTGCGATATGGACCGTATTCAGGGTTCTGGCCTCCCCGTAACCCGTAATGAAAGTCTGAAGGTCCATGGGCACCGCTTCGATCGCCTCCACTCGCAGCGCCTGCTCTTTCTTCACCGCCTCTGCCGGAGGCTTTTTGAGACTGGCCAGCTTTGTCATCCCCATCACTCCCACCGCTACGATCACGAGGCAGACCGCGAAGCGAGTGGCGATGTTCGCAACGGGTGCGAGAGATTTTTTCTGTTCAGGGGTTTCCATTTTGTGTTTACCTCCCCTATAGCTTTAATGTCTTTACGATGGTTTCGAGTACCTGGCACCATTTACGGCTGTTCTCCGGGCCGATTTTCTTCACGATATCCACAAAAGAAAAGAGCAGGGCCTTTTCCACTTCTTCGATGTCCTTCTCCACCGCCGGAGAGATGCGGACGATCACTTTCCGCCGGTCCTTGAGGCTGTGTTCACGCGCGAGAATCCCCTTTTCCACCAGCCGGTCCACCATGGCGGAAGCCGATGGCGGCGATACACCCAGCATGTCGGACAGTTCCGTCATATGGATCTCCCGATGCGTCCGGACCGCGTGGATGGCATTGATCTGCTCGAAAGACAGCCCGCGGAACATGTCCCCTCTACCCCTTTGCTGAAAATGCGTATTGTGCAATTGGAAGATGTGGTCACGGATCTTTTTGCCGGAGGTAAAAATTACCCGCGCATATTTCAATGTGTCGTCATTTGCCATCAATCAGCCGCCTCTGGAAACAAGTTCATCTAAATATTATATTTATTAAATAGTCGTTTAATTAATATTTAGTTAACCTAAATAATAGGCGATCGAAATTTTGTCAATGCAATATTTTTCAAAACCACACTTTCCCGACAAAGGGGCTGGTCGCTTTCATATCAGAGGCAGGGATGGTTGGCATTTCAGGCGGGTAACGAAATGTAACAAATTGTATCGACGGCGGATGTGCTGGGTATGGCCGCGATTTCGGTATGAAATAAATCCGCGTGCCGGCTTTCAGCATGAAGATCCGGTCATCGCAGGGGCCACCTTTAAGGGGCAACGACTATGACATCAGCTCAAGAGACATGATCTTTTCCAACTGCTCCCGAACGGCGCGGCACGCTGTTTCGAGAATCAGGCGTCCCGATTCCCCCGTGGCAAGCCAAGGGGCGGATTCCATCCGGCCATCGGGAAATACCCTTTTCATCTCCTCCCGATGCAGCGGCCAGTAATAATCCGGATCTGGTACCGATTCTTCATCCGAAGGGATGTCATGAAACATCTCCGGGCGCAGATACCGGGTGATGGATACCTCCCCCGGTGTGGCGTGATGCCCCTCCTTTCCGGCAAACAGCTCATCGGTGAGCTTTCGAACCGGCTCCAGTTCAAACCAGGAGATAAGCGCAACGCACCCTTCAAGCATCTCCGTTTTCAGCTCCTGAAACGCCGTTTTAACGGGATGGGTGTTCCCACCGTGTCCGTTGACGAACACGACGCGCCGGAAACCGTGGGTGTTAAGGGAACGGGTGATATCGCATACCAGATGTATCAGGGTGGCGGTGCCGATGCTCACGGTCCCGGCAAATGCCATGTGATGGGGGGAAGAACCATAGCATAGGGTCGGCGCCACCAGTATCTCCATCTCTTCGGCCACCCTTTGGGCGATCCCCTGGGCCGTGATGAAATCGGTTCCGATGAGCCCGAAGGGGCTGTGCTGCTCCACCGATCCCACCGGTACGAGTATGGAATCTTTTTCTTTCAGATAGGTCTCCACCGCTTGAAACGATAAATTCTCCAACAGGGCCATCTTGAAAACTCCTTTTCGGTTTTAAGGGTCAGGCAATGGGGCGTGGGGGCGGACGGTTTCGAGGGGTGATTTGTAGAACTCCTGCAGGGCCAGGCAGGCCGCGCCTCGGGCCCAATCGGTATCCCGCCATTTTTGTATGATGATTTCAGTCGAGGATCGAATCTCCGGGTTCGTATAGGTATCGATCGCCTTCCGCAAGGCGTTGAACATGAGATCCCCCGCCCGGACCCCCTCCCCGGAGATGATGATTTTGGAAGGGTTGAAAATCTGAATGAGACCCGACAGTCCCATACCAAGAGCCCTTCCGGCCCGGGCAAATATCTTCCGCAATGCCGGTTCGCCATGATGCGCGGCAGCGGTGATCTCGCCAATGGTCAGGTCCGCTCCCCGTTCGCAAACCCAGTCGCCTCTTCCTAACGCCCTTCTGGCGGCATCGACGATGGAAAAATCGCTCGCGTATGCCTCCACGCACCCCCTTTTACCACACCTACACAACAGGCCGCCGGGCTCGACCACCACATGCCCAAATTCCGCCGCAAACCCCTGCTGTCCCCTGTAGATCTGGCCGTTGACGACGATCCCCATTCCGATCCCGTCTTCAATACTGACCACAAGGAAATTGTCCGTATCCCGACCTTCACCGAACCACTGGTGTGCGAGGGTGACGGTGTTTGAATCGTTTTCGATGAAAGTCGTGATTTGGAAGCGATCCCGGACAAGGTCTTTTAGGGGAACATCCCCCGTTTTGTAAAGCGGCGTCCAGCGGCACACACCCGTATGGTAGTCCACGAACCCCGGTACACCGATCCCGATACCCGAAATCTTGCCGGTATTCAACCCCGCTTCCGATATGCAATGTCGAATCCCCTCCTCGATGAGGTCCGCTACGAATTCAACGGGCCTTTCGCTGGTTCTCACCGGCATGATGATGGAACTCTTGACTTCCGCCTGCATATCGGTGACGGCACAACTGATACGAAACGCCGACAGCTTGACCCCCACCACATAAGCGGCATCCGAGTTCAACGCCAGAAGCATCCGCTTTCTGCCCCTTTGCGTGGTATCGGCGGTCTCCTTTTCGTATATCAGGTCCTGTTCGATGAGGCTGGCGGTAATATTTGTGACCGAGGCCCGGCTCTGACCGGTCACTTCGGCTAATTCAACACGGGAAATGACACCGGCGACACGTATGGCATTGAGGATGCTGAACTGGTTGATGGATCGAATCAAATCCCGATTGGCAACAGTCATGGTCGCTTGTTCCTATTTAATTTATTCAAAAAACTATTAACCCCGGCCTGCTTCGAAGTCAACATTTCTGTATAAACTGGATTTTAGCAATTATTGAATTAATTTACAATACTTTATGATTTAATTATTCCAAATACCGCCGTATCACCCCAACCGATCAGCAAAAAATTATTCCTGTTTTTAATTCATTTAGTAAATTAATTCTTGACATCCAAAGACCCCTTTTATATTCATCGATAACATTCCACATTGAGTCGGAGGCGCCCAAAAAATCGGCGAACATCTCCCTGAAGTATTACCGTCCGTGTACAGAGAACGGTCAATAGGCGCCGAGAACTGTGTATAACGGATATCATCATAACGAAATGTCGGGTCATAAGATACGATGAACTCACGAAAGGAGGTTGAAATGAACTCAAGGGGTATCACCATTATTTCGGCGTTTGTGCTGGCCGTATTCCTGTTTTCCCTCCCGGTCATGGCCGGTGAGGTGGAGGTGCTTCACTGGTGGACATCCGGTGGCGAAGCCAAGTCGGTTGCCGTTCTCAAAGACCTGCTCGAGAAAGAAGGGCATGTCTGGAAGGATATGGCCGTGGCAGGTGGGGCCGGCGGCAACGCCATGACGGTCCTCAAATCGAGGGCGGTTTCCGGCAACCCGCCCACCGCCGCCCAGGTCAAGGGCCCCCAGATCCAGCAATGGGGAGATGAAGGCGTGCTGACCAATCTCGATGACGTGGCAAATTCATCCGGCTGGGACGATTTGCTCCCCAAGGTCGTAGCCGACGTGATGAAGTACAAAGGCCATTACGTGGCGGTGCCGGTCAACGTGCACAAGATCAATTGGATGTGGGCCAACCCGGAAGTGTTTCGAAAAGCAGGGGCAAAACTCCCCACCACATGGGCGGAATTTGAGGCAGCCGCGGAAAAGATCAAAAAGGCGGGATTTATTCCGGTGGCCTGGGGCGGCCAGAACTGGCAGGAAGCCACTGTCTTCGAATCCATCGTCCTGGGTGTCGGCGGCGCGGCGTTCTATGAGAAAGCCCTCGTTAAAGCAGATCCCGCCGCCCTTGGCAGTGCCACCATGAAAAAATGCTTCGACACCCTGCGGATGGTCATGAAATTCATCGACAAGGATGCACCGGGACGGGACTGGAACCTGGCCACCGCCATGGTCATCCAAGGCAAGGCCGCCATGCAGTTCATGGGGGACTGGGCAAAAGGGGAGTTCAAAGCCGCCGGCAAGACCTTCGGAGCGGACTATATCGCCATGCCCGTACCGGAAACCAGCGGCGGATACCTGTTCAATGTAGACAGTTTCATCATGTTCGACGTAAAGGACGCCGATGCCAAGAAAGCGCAGAAGGCAATGGCAAGGCTCATTATGGAACCCAAGTTTCAGGAGGTGTTCAACGTCAACAAGGGATCCATCCCATGCCGGCTCGGAATGTCCCGGCTGCCGTTCGATTTTCCGGCCATCTACTCCTTTGACTCATTTGTTTCCAGCGCCACAAGCGGGTCCCTGCTGCCGAGCATGGCCCATGAAATGGCGGTTTTCCCGGCCATTCGGGGCGCCATCTTCGACATTGTAACCAACTTCTGCAACTCGAACCAGTCCAGCGCAGAAGCAACCAAAAACCTGGCGGCAGAAGTAAAAAGCGCCATGTAAGAGAATATGTCCAGTTAATAACCGTACCCCAACGGCAACAGAACCCGGATCTTCAGAACATCGGTGAAGATCCGAGTTTGTTCAACCCATAAAGCCAATGGCCGCCTATCATCAGCATACCAGCCCCGGGAAAAGCCTCGGAGATAGAGTCGAACAGATCCTGCCGAAGATCATCGTCGGGCCGACCCTTTTATCGATACTTGTGTTCGTTTACGGATTCATCTTGTGGACGGCCCTGCTCTCCTTTACAAAATCCAGACTGCTGCCCAAGTACGATCTGGCGGGGTTGTACCAATACATTAAATTATTCACCAACGACCGCTGGTGGGTCGCAAGTAAAAACCTGCTGATATTCGGCAGCCTGTTCGTACTGTTCTGCATCGTTTTAGGGCTAGTTCTGGCGATTCTGCTGGACCAGCGGATTCGAATAGAGGGTGCCTTGCGGACCATTTACCTGTATCCCATGGCCCTATCCTTCATCGTCACCGGCACCGCCTGGAAATGGATCCTCAACCCTGGTCTGGGGCTTGAACGTCTGGTCCGGCAGATGGGTTTTGCCGGGTTTACCTTTGACTGGCTGGTGAACTCGAAAATGGCCATCTATACCGTGGTCATCGCTGGCGTCTGGCAGTCCACCGGTTTTGTGATGGCCCTTTTCCTGGCCGGACTGCGGGGTATCGACGATGCCATCATAAAGGCGGCACAAGTGGACGGAGCCAGCCTGCCGAGAATCTACTGGCGCATTATCATCCCCAGCATGAGACCGGTCTTTTTCAGTGCCGTCATCATCCTGTCCCATATTGCCATAAAAAGCTTCGATCTGGTGATGGTCCTCACAAGGGGCGGTCCCGGTTACGCATCGGACGTGCCGGCCACATTCATGTATGCTTTTGCCTTCACGAGAAGCCGTCTCGGGTTCGGGGCCGCCAGTGCCATGGTAATGTTCGGTGCGGTGATGGCCATCATCATCCCCTATCTTTACTCGGAATTGAGGGTCAAACGCCATGCATGAACCCGCTGTGCATACGAGCGCCAAGACGCCGTGGGCTAGCACCGGAAGATTACTGATCTATGGGATGCTTCTTTTCGCCGCACTCTGGTTTCTGGTGCCCCTTCTTATCGTGGTGCTGACCTCGGTCAAAACCATGGACGATATCCGCATGGGCAACCTTATCTCCTGGCCGGTGGAATTTACTCTGGCGGCCTGGGAAAAGGCGTGGGGTACCGCCTGCATCGGCGTGTCGTGCGAGGGCATCAAGGGCTACTTCTGGAATTCCGTTAAGATCACTGTCCCGGCGGTGGCGATTTCAACCCTAATCGGTGCACTCAACGGATATGTCTTCTCCAAATGGCGGTTTTGGGGAAGCGAAGTGTTCTTCTCTCTGATGCTCCTGGGCTGTTTTATCCCCTTTCAGGCGATTCTCCTGCCCATGGCCCGGACACTGGGTTTCTTCGGCCTGTCCCAAAGCCTGACGGGACTCATACTGGTGCACATTGTCTACGGCCTGGCATTTACCACCCTGTTTTTCAGAAACTACTACGTCACGATACCGGATGAACTGGTCAAAGCCGCCCAGATTGACGGCGCCGGTTTTCTACGCATTTTCTGGAGCATCATGCTTCCGGTATCAGCTCCCATTTTCGTGGTGTGCATCATCTGGCAAACGACCCAGATCTGGAACGATTTTCTCTTCGGTGTCGTTTTTTCAGCCGGAGGCAACCAACCCATCACCGTGGCGCTCAACAACCTGGTCAACACTTCCACGGGGGTCAAGGAGTACAACGTCGATATGGCCGCCGCCATCATCGCGGCGCTCCCGACCCTTGTTGTTTATATCGTGGCGGGAAAATATTTCATGAGAGGGCTCACCGCCGGATCGGTAAAAGGATGACATAGACCATGGCATCATTGACCATCAAAAACGTCGGCAAAACCTTCGGAAGCACTCGGGTGCTTGAAAACATATCCATCGATGTCAAGCCAGGAGAATTCCTCGTACTGGTCGGACCCTCCGGCTGCGGCAAATCGACACTTCTCAACCTCATCGCCGGCCTGGAGTCGGTCACCTCCGGAGAGATCTTTATCGGCGACCGGATGGTCAACGGCGTACCCCCCAAAGACCGCGATATTGCCATGGTATTCCAATCCTACGCGCTGTATCCCAACATGAACGTCAAAAAGAACATCTCTTTCGGCCTTGAGATACGGAGGGCGCCGAAACAAAAGATCGAGGAAACGGTCGATCGAGTGGCGTCGATGCTCCAGATCGAGGATCTTCTCCATCGAAAGCCCTCCCAATTGTCGGGTGGGCAGCGCCAGCGGGTTGCCATGGGACGGGCGCTGGCACGTAATCCCGCCATCTTTCTGTTCGACGAGCCCCTGAGCAACTTGGATGCCAAGCTCCGGGTGGAGATGCGCACGGAGATCAAGCTGCTGCACCAGCGTATCGGGACCACTATCGTTTACGTCACCCACGACCAGATCGAAGCCATGACCCTGGCGGACCGGATCGCAGTGATGAAAGACGGAGTCGTCCAGCAACTGGGTTCCCCCCGCAATGTTTACGAGAATCCCTCCAACCGCTTTGTCGCGGGATTCATCGGCTCCCCGGCCATGAACTTTATCCGTTCAAAGGTGGTGGCGAAAAATGGAGGCATCTGTCTTGAAATCACCACATCCGAAAAGACCCATCTTATACCGCCCGGGCCGGCCGCAGAACGCCTGAACCAATGGATCGGCCGCACGATCATTTTAGGGCTTCGCCCTGAGAAAATTGCCGACGGCCTGCAGGACCCGGGCCAGCATCCGCACGTTCATTCCATCGAGTGTCGGGTGGAGGTGATCGAACCGACCGGTCCAGACACGCTGGTCTTCGTTCTGATCAACGACCGGGAAGTGACCTGCCGGGTTCATCCCGACGAGGCTAGGCCGCCCGGAAGCAAGATGCACCTCATGATGGATATGTCCAGGGCGATCTTTTTTAACCCCGAAACCGAAGAACAGATCAATTAATACGTGTTCCGGGTTGTGAATGGTGCGTTGATATGTTTAGCGGATTTCGGCTAATAAGAGCCTTTGATACCCCAACGCAGAAGTCATTTCGCATCCTGGCCTGTTGAAATGGCCTGCTGGAGTTTTGTGAATTAACGTCAAAAGTAAAACAACGGATAGATCATGGCATCGTATCAAATCGGAATAGATCTGGGTGGCACGAAAGCAGAGGCGATTCTTTTCGATTCTGATGGAAAAGAAAAGCAGCGCAAAAGGGTTCCGACCCCCAAAATAAGCGACGCAGCCGACAATTACCACGCAATTCTGGAGACAGTGGTGAGTTTGATCGAAAAGACCGCTGCCGATATTCCCTCGAAAAGCCCCTACACCGTCGGTATCTGTATTCCGGGAATCATTGATCACCAAACCGGTTTGGTGATCAATGCCAACACGACCTGCCTTTCCGGCATGCCATTCAAATCGGACATTGAAAAACGACTGGGACGGCGGGTGGGGATGGAAAACGACGCCAACTCCTTTACATTGGCGGAAAGCTTGGCCGGGGCCGGCGCGGGATACCATATGGTGCTGGGCATCATCATGGGAACCGGTTGCGGCGGCGGCATCTGCATCGACGGTGCGGTGCACGAGGGCCGGCAGGGCATTGCAGGGGAGTGGGGTCACTTTTCAGTGGACCCGGACGGCAGGCAGTGCTTTTGCGGAAACCGGGGTTGTATCGAAACCAAGATCAGCGGCACTGGTGTGGAGAAAACCTACTTCGAAACCCATGGTATGCGGTTGACCATGCGGCAGATTGTGGAAAATTACCGCTCGGGAGATCACGATTGCCGGAAAGTGTTCGAACAGTTCATAGATGATTTCGGCAGGTGTGTGGGGGGGCTGATTTCCATTTTGGACCCCGATGCCATCGTGCTCGGCGGAGGCGTCTCCAATGTGGACGAGCTTTACGCATTAGGGATCGCCCGTGTCCGGCAGTATACCTTTCACCAGGAACTTACGACGCCCATCCTGAAAAACCGGCTGGGCGATTCCGCCGGCGTTTACGGCGCTGCCTGGATCGGCGTATAGCCGGTGGTAAGCGACTAGAGTTTAAGGTGTGCGCCCCTTATGTATGGGCATTTAAGGGGAGCTTAGACCTATCACACCGGATAAGGGACCCATCGTATTTATAGCGCTGCGAAAGGCCGGAATCCTGCCTATCATCGGCGATTGTCGGCCTGTATTGATCCCCCCGATTCCCCTTGACACGCTTCTGCAGTCATAGTACCCAAATCGCTTGTTACAACTTAGGTAGGACATTAGAGATAAAATGGAGACACGCCATGGACCGTGAAGAGATCATCGACGCCATCATGCGAAGCGAGTTTTTCGAGGGGCTCAAAGACGTGGAGGTTGACCCCATTGTCGCCCTTTGCTGGGAAAAAAAGCTGGATGTCGGGGAGTATGTGTTCGAGCAGGGGGATTTCGGAGAGCAGCTCTATATCATCGTGGAAGGGCAGGTCATACTGGAGCGGTCCGTGGATCTTGGGGTTCGGAAAGGGACCGTCACCATCGAAGCGTTGGCCAGGGGACGGGTATTGGGCAGCTGGGCAACCCTGCTGAATCAGCGCCATCTCCTCATGTCCTCGGCGGTCTGTCAGAAACCCACCCGGGTGCTGGCGATGAGAGGCGCTGACTTGAGAAATCTGATGCTGGCCAACAAGGAGCTGGGTTTTTACATCATGGAGAAATTCTGCTTCCTCCTCAAGGACCGGATCCAGGCCGCCTATGGTGCCATGGAGAAAATTTGACGGGAGAGCCGATTTCTTTATGGATGCAGAGATCATCACACAGGAAGCAAAACTGCTAGCCGGCCTGAAAAACCGTCTTAAAGCGTTTGATCGTGACCGCGGTCAGTTGATTCCCATTTTGCAGATGGTGCAGTCTGAACTCTCCTACCTTTCGGAGGAGGCCATGGAGATGGTGGCGGACCACCTCTCGATCCCCGTGTCGGAAGTACTGGGAGTGGCCACCTTCTACAACCAGTTCCGGTTCACGCCCCCGGGCAGATATCCCATCAAGGTGTGCCTCGGCACCGCCTGCCATGTGAAGGGCGGTGAGATTATTCTTGAGAACTTTGAGCGAAAGCTGGGGATAAAGGACGGCGAAACCACTGACGACCGGGAATTTTCCGTGGAACGGGTTGCCTGCGTGGGTTGCTGCGCCCTGGCGCCGGTGGCCATGGTCGGCGAGGCCGTTCACGGCGGGATGGCACCGAGCAAGGTGGAAGGCCTTTTCACCCGCATCCAAGTGGAAAAAGAGATGGCGGAAAGAAAAAAAAAGAAAAATGAATCCGGAGAATAAAAGTTCTAAGCAACAATACTTGGAGATCCGGGAAAAAGCGAAAAATTGGCGAGATCGCTTTTTACAAATGCCGGGGCCCAGAATTCAGATCGGCATGGCCACCTGCGGCATCGCGTCGGGTGCACTGGATACCAAACTCGCCTTTGAGCAGGCTATCACCGAGCGGGGCATCGATGCCCGCATCCACACGGTCGGGTGCGTCGGCCACTGCTACGCCGAGCCGGTGGTGATCATCGATTATCCAGATTCCGGTTTTCCGCCCATCTTCTATCACGAGGTCACGCCGGGAAAAGCCACCATGCTGGTCAAGCTGTTTCTAGAGGGGGGGGACCCCCGTTTTGAGCACGTGTACGGCGCCACCGTGGAGAACGAATTGATCCCGTCTGTAATGGACTTTCCCCGGTTCAACCAGGAAAAACGGGTGGTGATGGACAGATGCGGTCGCATCGACCCGGAGGAGATCAACGACTACATCGCGGATGGCGGATATGAAGCGTTGGCCGACGTTCTCGAAAAACCGCCGGAGGACGCGGTCCGGGAGGTCAGCGATTCGGGCCTCAGGGGAAGGGGCGGCGCCGGCTTCCCCACCGGAAGGAAGTGGCAGATGGCGGCCGATGCGGACGCGGACGACAAGATGGTGATCTGCAACGCCGACGAGGGCGATCCGGGCGCCTACATGGACCGGACTATTCTAGAGAGCAATCCCCACCAGGTGATAGAAGGCATGGCCATCTGCGCCTACGCCATCGGCGCTGAAACCGCCATCGTTTATGTCCGGGCTGAATATCCCCTTGCCGTCAAGATCGTCACCCGAGCCATCGAGCAGGCCAAAGCAGCGGGATTGCTGGGAAAGGGCATCCTGGGTACCGCTTTCAATCTCGATATTACGGTGTTTCAGGGCTCAGGGGCGTTTGTATGCGGTGAAGAGACCGGCCTGATCCGGTCCATCGAAGGGTACCGGGGAATGCCCTGCCATCGCCCCCCCTACCCTGCCGAAAAAGGTCTCAACGACCGGCCGACCCTCATCAACAACGTCAAAACCCTGGCATCCGTGCCGCCCGTCATCGAAAAAGGGGCAGACGGGTACCGCGGCATCGGCACGGAGTACAGCCCGGGGACGGCCATATTCTCCGTTGTGGGGGATGTGGTGCACCCCGGCCTGGTGGAGATCCCCATGGGGGTGACCTTAAGGACCCTGATTTTCGATATCTGCGGCGGCATCCCCAAACAGAAACAATTCAAGGCGGTCCAGATCGGGGGGCCCTCTGGCGGATGCCTGCCGGAATCCTTTCTCGACACCCCCATCGATTTCGACTCTCTGGCCCAAGCCGGCGCCATGATGGGTTCCGGCGGCATGGTGGTGATGGACGAGGACAGTTGCGTAGTGGACGTATCCCGCTACTTTCTCGATTTCACCCAGAAAGAGTCCTGCGGGAAATGCACCTTCTGCCGCATCGGCACCCGTCACCTGCTCACCGTTCTGGAACGGATCACAAAGGGCGAGGGCAGGGACGGCGACCTGGAAAAGCTTCAGGAGCTGAGTGAAAAGATCAAAATGGGCTCCTTGTGTGGTCTCGGCAAGACCGCCCCCAATCCGGTACTGACTTCCCTTCGTTATTTCAAAGAGGAGTACGAGGCGCATATCACAGACAAACGATGCCCGGGAATGATGTGCAGGACATTGATGACCTACTACATCGACCTGGAGGCCTGTGCCCGGGGTTGCGATGCCTGTGTAGGGTGCTGCCCCACGGAAGCGGTCTTTACGACCAGCACCCGTAAAAAGGGGATCGACCAGGAGCTTTGCGTCAAATGCGGCGAGTGCATGGTGGCCTGTCCGCCGGAATATGACGCGGTCCGGAAGGTCTCCCCCCCGGAACTGGCACCGGTTGTGGAACGACGGAAAAAGAAGGACGGAGAAGACAGCGGAAAGGAATCGGCATGACAGTTGCCATTTCGGTGGACGGCAGAACGTTACGGGTCGAGGAGGGGACCACGGTGCTCCGGGCCTGCCTGGAAAACGACATCTTCATTCCCAACCTCTGCCATATGGAGGGAATGGTGCATCCGCCGGCCTCCTGCCGGCTTTGTTTCGTGTCCGTTGATGGAATGGCCGACCCGGTCACCGCTTGTACCACTCGCGCGGCCGACGGTATGGTGGTCCAAACCGATACGCCAGAGGTAAGGCGCCTGCAGAAATCGGCGCTGCGGCTGCTACTATCGGTTCACGACGTGGACTGCAAAAACTGCCAAGCCAATAAAACCTGCGCCCTCCAGGATACGGCAAAGTTTCTGAAAACCGGGTTGAAGGCAAAAGGGCTCGAAACGGAGTTAAAGGATCTTTCACCCGATGACAGCCACCCCCGCCTGATCTACTTCCCCAACCGATGCGTTCTCTGCGGCAAATGCATCCACCTGTGCCGCACGGCCAGTGGCCAGCCGCTATTTGCATTTTCAAAAAGGGGCTTTGACACGGTGATCCATTTCCACAGCAACAAACCCATAGCCGATCTCCCCTGTAATGACTGCAGCGATTGCGTCGACATCTGCCCGGTGGGCGCCCTGGTTTTAAAAACATGACTGTAAAATTTAAGCCCATGGTCGATGAATTGCAGCGCGATTGAAGTTGGGTCGACTCACATTTGCCGGAAATACCGATGTCCTTTCATAGAAAAACACATCTCAGGCACGTTCTCCATTTGGGGCGAAAAATGGAACAGCAGGCTGAGGCATTTTACAGAAAACTAGCGGGACGGACCCGCAATGTCGATGTAAAAAGGCTATGTCTCATTTTGGCTGAAGAGGAAAAAGACCATAAAAGAGTGATTGAAGAAAAATTGCATCACTGGAAACCACTACCCATCAGCCAAAAGATTCTGTCAATTTTGGATACGGATGCCCGGCTGAGGGGGTTGTTTTTATCGCCACCGAATCATGACGCTGACACTGATGAATTTATTGAGTATGCCTTGGATCAGGAACAACGAATGGTGGCGTTCTACATGGAATTTGAAAATGAATTCTCACACGCATGGAAGAAAAAAAGATTAAATGAAATGATCGATGCAGAAAGAAGGCATGTCAGAGTTTGGTCCGAGATTCTTTCACCGCACATAGGGTAAATCCAACCATTGATATAACGATATGAACACCCTCAGGTAATGATCGCGATACCCAAAAAGCAAAAGACCTCTATGCACCGCTTCATCCCTTCCGGGCGTGGGCGATCTTGAACGGAACTGTATTTAGTGGTAAATGCAAGGCTTCGAGGTTGACCACAACGTATCATCGGTGCTTTATGCACAAGCGTATTGTTATCCATACCCAAACGGCCCTTGGCGACTAAGCCAAGTGTGGAAAGTTCAAAACGGGCTTTACCCATGAGGCGCTCAGTCTAAAGCGTCTTCTATACAATCTGAGACGTCATGACAAATCGAAACCGGGATGGACTGCTGCTCGAAGGGATCTGCAAAAACTTCGATGGTGTGGATGCCCTGAAGGATGTCACCCTGAAAGTCCGCAGCGGAGAGTTTTTCACCCTGTTGGGGCCGTCCGGTTGCGGCAAGACGACACTCCTGCGGATTATCGCCGGTTTGGAGATGCCGGATCGCGGTTCCATCCATCTCTCCGGAAAAGAGATCACGCGGCTGCCCGCGACCCGGCGCCAGGTCAATACGGTTTTCCAGAATTACGCCCTGTTCCCGCACCTGGATGTGTTCGAAAATGTCGCATTCGGATTGCGCGCCCGTAAATTTCCCGACAGCGAGATCAAAAAGCGTGTGGAGCGCCGGCTGGAGATGCTGGAACTGCAGAAATTGGAGAACCGGCATCCCCATCAGCTCTCCGGCGGGCAGAAACAACGCGTGGCACTTGCCAGGGCCCTCGTGAACGAGCCGGAGATTCTTCTATTGGATGAACCCATGTCCGCTCTGGATGCCAAGCTGAGATCCCGGGTTCAGGAAGATCTGCGGAGGATTCAAAAAAGGACGGGCCGAACCTTTCTTCTGGTGACGCACGACCAGTCCGAAGCCCTGGTCTGCAGCGACCGGCTGGCGGTGATGCGGGACGGACGGATTGTCCAGCATGGCATACCTGAAACCGTATATGACAACCCGAAAAACCGGTTTGTCGCCGAATTTCTCGGGGCAGCAAACCTGATCGCCGGAAAACGGGTGGACGGCGGCATCGAAACCCGTCTGGGATTTTTACAACTTGAGGAGACACCGAACTGGAAAGAAGGAATGGTGGCGATCCGGCCGGAATGGATCCGGATCGGTCGCCGGCGTCCTTTAAAAAACGGAGTGAAGGCGAGGATTATCGAAAAGATCTATCGCGGCACCAGTTTCGATTTCCGGCTGGAGCCGGGTGGACTTCGCGTCCGCACCAGCAGCTACAAAACATTTGAAACCGGCGATGAGGTGTGGGTCGACCTGGCACCCGAGGAACTGGCGATCCTGAATAACGAAGATGAATGATAACCTTTTGATTTGGTATGGCGAATTGACGACCCTGCGCCGTATTCTCCGGCGCGGCTTCGGATTTCTGTTTCCCGGCATGATATGGCTCACGGTTTTTCTGGTACTGCCGGGTCTGCTCCTCATCGCCGTCAGTTTCGCTGCAAGGGGAACTTATGGCCAAATCGTATGGGAATTCACGCTGGAAAATTACCAGCGGTTGATCGGGTTCGGTATTTTTGGCTGGACGCCGGATTACCTGCTCATTTTGTGGCGGACCGTTGTGGTGGCGTTCGTCACGACAGTGCTATCCGTCCTATTTTCCTATCCCCTCTGTTTCTTCATCGCGTCCCGGAAAAAACGGCAAAGATACATGTGGTTGACGATCGTGGTCATCCCTTTTTGGACCAACATGGTTATCCGCACCTATGCCTGGTTTTTGATTCTGGCACCGGAAATGCCCTTTGCCAAACTGGCAGCCGCCTTGGGGTTTATCGCCCGGGGAGCGCCGCTTTATCCCAATGCATTTGCGGTGTATATCGGCATGGTCTCCATGTTCCTTCCCTTCGTGACCCTGCCCCTCTATGCCAGCGTTGAAAGACTCGACTGGTCCCTGGTCGAGGCGGCACAAGACCTGTATGCGTCCCGGATCAGGGTTTTCACGCACGCTATCCTGCCGCAAACCCTGCCCGGGCTTTCCGTGGGCATCATTCTGACCTTTGTTCCCGCCATGGGAATCTTCGTGGTCCCGGACCTTTTGGGGGGCGCCAAATACATGCTGGTGGGGAACCTCATCCAGCAGCAGTTTGGCGCCAGCCGGGATTGGCCTTTCGGCGCGGCCATCAGTATGGGGCTGATGGTACTCACCATGATTGCACTCCAGATCTACCGCCGCAAGGGAAGGGAGGCAAACCTGATATGAGAAAAATCCACCCTGTTATCACTTCGACTGCGCTTTTCACCGTCGCCTTTCTTTATGTGCCACTGATTGGCGTGGCGGTCTTTTCATTTAATACCGCAAGGCGGGGCCTGGTCTGGAAAGGGTTCACATTGGACTGGTACATCAAGCTGTTTTACAATGAGTGGATTCTGGAAACCGCCTGGAATACCCTGGTGCTGGCCGTTGTTTCGACCCTAGTGGCCACTGTGATCGGCACTGTGCTGGCCATTGGATTGGAACGGTTCCCATGGTCCAGAAAAACCAGCAACCTTCTGGATATTGTGCTACACATCCCCGTGGTGATTCCGGATATCATCATGGCGGCGGCGCTAGTGGTGGTATTTTCGATCTTCAGGATGGTCTCGACAGCATTCGAACCTGGACTATTGAACATGATCATCGGCCATATCACTTTTCAGATCGCATTTGTGGCACTGGTGGTCCGAAGCCGCCTTTCGGCCATTGGCAGAGAAGTGGAGGAAGCGGCAAGGGATCTTTTTGCCGGCAACTGGTTTTTGATTCGGCATGTGATGCTGCCGCTTCTTATGCCGGGAATTATCGCAGGCGGATTACTGGCATTCACATTGTCTCTGGATGATTTTATGATTAGTTTTTTTACGGCGGGCCCGGAGTCCCAAACGCTGCCCCTTTATATTTTTGCAGCGGTGAGAAGGGGGGTCACCCCGCAGATCCATGCATTATCAACACTGGTGATGATCACCACCGTGATTCTTGTTATCTTGACAGAGCGGCTGACACGAAAAAAATGATCGGGCGCAGTGTGTAAGATGCAAACGACATCCATGTAGATGGACAGAAAAGGAGAGAGGATTATGCGTAGATTTCTCATGGCATTCACCGCACTGGCACTGCTGGCGGGACCGGTGTCAGCCGATCAGCGGGAGTTGAAATTGTTTATTTGGTCCGAGTATATGGACGAAGCGGCCATGCCCGCCGCTTTTGAAAAGAAAACCGGGATAAAGGTCAGGCTAGACATTTTTGAAAACAATGAGGAAATGGTGGCCAAACTGCAAGCCGGCGGCGTGCGCCAGTACGACATTATCGTACCATCCGATTATATTCTACCGGTTCTCATCAACCAGGAGCTGATCCAACCCCTGGATCATACCCAAATTCCCAACTTGAAAAATATAAAGCAACTGTTCCGGGAGACAACCTACGATCCGGGGAACAAATGGTCCGTCCCCTGGCAATGGGGCACCGTGGGGTTGATGTATCGCAAAGACCGGATTCAATCGGAAAACGCCCGTTCATGGTCGATCCTGTTCGATCCGGACAAAACCCCAGGCGCTTTCTGGCTCATCGACTCGGTCCGGGAAATGATGGGTATCTCACTCCTCTACCTTGGATACGATTTCAATAGCACCCGTCCCGAAGAGCTCAAGGCGGCGGCCGATCTTCTGGTCAAAACCAAAAAAAATAAAGATTGCATGGGTTTTAAGCCCGGTGTGGGCGGAAAGAACGACGTGGTGTCGGGTACAGCCGTGGCAGCCGTCGTCTACAACGGCGATGCCATCCAGTCGGTTTCGGAAAATCCTGACAAGCTGGCATTCGTCGTTCCGAAAGAGGGCAGCGAGATCTGGCTGGACTCCATGTGCATCCCTGCAAAGGCCCCCGATGCAGATGCCGCCCATGAATGGATCAACTGGATACTGGACGCCAAAGTCGGCGCGGATCTGTCCAATTACAATCAGTTCGCCACCCCCAACGAGGCCTCAATGGCCTATATCACGCCGGCAGACCTGAAAAACCCAGGCATCTATCCAACTGCCGAAATCCTGAAAACGCTGCATTTCAGCAAGGATTTGGGGAACGGCAACCGCCTGATGGATGCGGCGTGGACGCGGGCCAAGTCCCACTGATGTTTGTATAGAAATGGCCCTTATTGGGGTAGTATAAAACTTCCTGGCCAGATGACCCTCTGGGAAAGAAAAAAGATATAAAGGGGGCAATCCGCCAAAAACCGTTGGCGGAAAAGCCACTGATCTCGCAACTCACAATCCGATTTACTCCGGGCTGTTGACGATCTGGCGGATGCGGATGGGGCGTTTTTTTTCTTTGAAGGTGGCCTTGTTCGCGATGAGAAGTCGCTTTAATGCCGACTTGGATTCCTTGACGGTTTCGTACTGGTTGTAAAAGGCTTTCAGTCCCTTCACTTCCGGATATACCTCGTCCACCCGCTGCCACTCGCCGGGCGACATCTTGGCCTCCAAAGCATAGATCACATCCCGCTTGTGAACGGCCACCAGGCAGATATCGTCCCCCAGCTTTTTCTCCAATTCCCGGATGATCTGGATATCCTCCTCCTCTAAAGATGCGATGCGGATGTCATCCAAGTCGTTCATGTTCGAGCATCTCCATGTCGCGCTTTTTCAGTTGTAAAAACGATTCTAATGCACCTTATAGGGGTAGGAAGTTAGTACTAACCGGTCCCGGCACATGGTATTTAACAAAACGAAATAGGAGCGTCAAGCGGGTCATGACATAACAAAAACGGTTTTCGTTTCTCAAAGATGCCAATCTGGACGAACCGGGTTTTTAAACGCGTGTTCACCCGGAATGGGGATTAAAGCCTTTGCATTCAAAATGACGGCTTCAATCGAGGGGCCCTAGCAAAGTATCACCTATTTTAAATGATTTCCGATCCATCGATTTTAAACGGCGGTTAGTTCATTGATTTTGTTGTTGCGCCTTCGGCACTTTTTTTAGTGTTTACATGTGTTATGCGCATACATAAAGACGTAACTATTGCGAGAAACAAACAAACGAGTAGAGTTCGTTGTTTGGTAATAAATTCTTGGATGGTATTATTTGTTCTTGTCATGGGAAAAGCTCTAGAGGTCCACCCAGTCAAAGGTTCGCTTGACCGCCTTCTGCCAGCCGGAGATGCCGGTGTCACGATCGGCCGGTTCCATGCGGGGCTCCCAGGTTTTGTCCACTTCCCAGTTTCGTTTCAGATCGTTGGTATCAGACCAGTAACCGACCGCCAGGCCAGCGGCGTAGGCGGCTCCCAGCGCTGTTGTCTCGGTGACTTTCGGCCGAATCACCGGTACGCCGAGCAGGTCGGCCTGAAACTGCATGAGCAGTTCGTTTGCCACCATGCCACCATCCACCTTGAGCCGGGACAGGTCGACGCCGGAATCCCGGTTCATCGCTTCCACGATATCGAAGGTCTGGTACGCATTGGCCTCCAGGACCGCCCGCGCCAGGTGGCCCTTGTTGACAAAACGCGTGAGACCCACCATCACGCCCCGGGCATCCGATCTCCAGTAAGGGGCAAACAGTCCTGAAAAGGCCGGAACGATATAAGCACCGCCATTGTCCGGAACGGACCGGGCCAGTTCCTCGATCTCCGGGGCCTGATCGATAATGCCAAGATTGTCACGGAACCATTGGACCAGGGCCCCGGCAATGGCAATGGATCCCTCCAGGCAATAGACCGGTTTTTCTCCTCCCACCTGGTAAGCCACGGTGGTGATCAGACCCTGGGTGGAAGGAACGGCCTTGTGGCCGGTATTGAGGAGCAAAAAACATCCGGTGCCATAGGTGTTTTTCGCCTCCCCGGTTTCAAAGCAGGCTTGTCCCACCAGGGCCGCCTGTTGATCGCCGAGGGCACCGCAGACCGGAACCTCAGCCCCGAGCGGTCCGGTACTTCGGGTCCGTCCCCATGTATCCGGATCCACTGACGGGACGATCCGGGGAAGGATCCGACGGGGAACGCCCAGCAGTCCCAGAATGCCATCGTCCCAGTCAAGGGTGGTAAGGTCCATCATCAGGGTGCGGCTGGCATTGGTGACGTCGGTGATGTGAGAACCGCCGTCGGGCCCGCCGGTGAGCCACCAGATGACCCAGCTTTCGACGGTGCCAAAGAGCGCATCCCCATTATCGGCTGCCTGTCGGGCCTCGGAAACGTTGTCCAGGATCCATTTAATCTTGGGACCGGAAAAATAGGTGGCGACGGGCAGTCCGGTTAAATGTCGGAAGCGATCCTGGCCGCCGTCCGCCGTCAGCTCCCGGCAGATCTCGTCGGTGCGGGTGCACTGCCAGACGATGGCGTTGTAAAACGGCCGGCCGGTTCGGCGATCCCAGACAACGGTGGTTTCCCGCTGGTTGGTGACGCCCACCGCCGAAAGGCCGGAACCGTCGATGCCCGCCTTTTCGACGGCATTTTTCATGACGGTACACGTGTTTTCCCAAATTTCCATGGGATCGTGCTCAACCCAGCCGGGCTGCGGGAAGATCTGTTCGTGTTCCTTCTGATCCACACCGATCATGCGCCCCTTCTCATCGAATATGATGAAGCGGCAGCTCGTGGTTCCCAGGTCGACGGCTCCGATATATTGCTTCATAGCTCCTCCTAGACCGGCAAAGCCGGATTCAGCGTTCAAGGTTCAGGGTAAGAAGGGAATCACCGATGGACGGCACAATCGGCGTCGCCACCAGATTAAACCCTCATGGTGCATCATATCAATGGAAATCTGCGGCACTAAAAATCCCAGCGGATTGCATTTTGATCCAGTCCCATTTCACTTCTATTAAACCCCAGGGCCAGTCCCAGTAACTGTGAGTACAGAACCGACGGCAGGGTGCGGGTCGTGATCGCATCCGGCACGGTTTCAAAACGCACCGGATCGAACTGGATCTGGCAGTAGGTGCATGCCGTACAGAGGATGTCGGCTCCGGAACCAAGGGCGCTGTCTACCTTATTTTGCATCAGTTTCAGGGACAAGGAATTGTTTTTTTCCCAGAGCGGATTTCCGCAGCATTCCAACCGAAGGGGCCAGTCCACGGGAGTCGCACCCAGCACCGAAACCAGCTCTTCAAAGATCGTCGGTGCCAGCGGGTTGTCAAATGCCACGACCCCCGATGGCCGCAGGGCATGGCAACCGTAGTGCGCCGCCACCTTCAGACCTAAAAGGGGCCGTGCCAAGTTCTCTTTGATGGCGTCGATCCCGACCTCCTCTTTCAGCACGGAAAGAAGGTGACGGACCGGCAGGGACAAATCCAAGACCAGGCCTTCCTCCCCAAGCAACCCGTTAACCTGCCGACGCATCCTCTCGTTTTTCGCCAGCCAGTACCGGGCATGTTTCAGATTGCCGTAACAACACTTGCATGGGGTCAATATAGCCGTTTGACCCCTGCTGGCCAGGGCCAGGATACGTGCCGCTGAATAGACAGACGCCATAAGGCTCCGATGCCGCACCGGATACCCGCAGCAATTGGCGTCGCAATGGATCAGCTCCACACCCAGCCGGCTCAGCACGGTTTGGACCGACCGGTCATACTGGGGCATAAATTGATGAACCTTGCATCCGGGGAAGTAGAAAAATTTCAACGTTTTTTCCTCCTCCCCTTTTCCTTTGGCCGCATGACTTCATCAGCAGTAGAGGGTTGCGCTGCCGCCGGACGAAACCGATCTGATGCGAGGTTGCGCAGCTCATACATCACATCGGCCACTTTCACGCCCTGGGGACAGTGCTCCTGGCACATGTAGCAGGTAACGCATTTCCAGACCATCCGGGCGCCCATGGCGGTCTGCCTCATCTCCAGCCGCAAAAGGTTCATCACCTGCTGCGGCGTCAGGTCCAGTTCTTTTGCCGGATCATCCACGGTGGCCACCACCGGGCAAACGGTGGTGCAGGTGGTGCACTGGACGCAGGAAGCGAAACTCTCGGGACGGCCGGTCAGGTTGAGAGGTCCGGCACTTTTATCGAAAACGGAACCATATGCGGGATGGGCCGGTTCATTTTTATCGGCCCACTCCGCCGTGGTTCTTTTCATGATCCACAGATGGGGCTCCGGGAATCCGGCCCTTTTCAAATCCTGTCTGGATGCCTGCCAGAGGTCCTTCAAATCGATACCGGATGGACAAATATCCGTGCACCGCCGGCATTCGGTGCAGATAAAGCTGCCTTCGGACAGGATCGCCATCTGTTCGCCTGAAGGCGCTGCGCCTTTCAAGTTTTTTCGGATTGCCGACAGTTTTTCGGATGGTAGGATCGTTGCGTTTTTGATCAGCCGATAAACTGGCGCAACGCTGCAAGACAGGTTGCAGACACCGCAGTGGGTGCACGCATCCAACGAAAGGGCGCGGCGGTTGAGCCGGCCGGCCGGCGGTAACATCGAGGTTTCCCCCAAACGTTTTGCCACGAGACTCAGGGGGGTCGATATAAGATGAAAAAATTTGCTGAAGGGAAGCAGGGCCATTGCAAGAAATACCAACAAAAAATGGCCGGCCCACAGAATCTGATCCGCCCTGACCCGGTTGAAGTAGGATGCAACGGGTCCCATGCGCTTTGCTGCGGCATAACTGACAAACGCCGACGAAGGATGCGAATGGCAATAAGCACAGTACTCCCCATGGATCTCTTCTCCCGTCCCGTATCCGAACCCTTTTCGGGTACCCGTCGCTTTGGAGAAAACGACACCGTATTCGGCGGCCCAATAGGCCCTAAGGGGGTCCAGTATCTCCGGATCCTCTTCGTCCATATATTCGACGACCATCTCGTCGAATATCGGCTCGGAAACGATCTGAACCGCCTCTAGAAAAAAGCCTGACAACAAAATTCCGACAATGAGTCCAAGCATGACGCGGTCGGCGAACCCGGTAAAAAGCCATTTTCTTCTCAGGTAGACACGGCGAATGAACGCAACCGCAGCCCCGAACAGCACCCATAATCCGAAAAAGTTGCGCAGAAAGAAAAAGGGATTCAACGTGGATTCGTAACCGGGGAAAATGGGTCGCACGAGGAGATCGGCGAGGGCGTGCATCAATATCAACAACCCGAATCCGTAAAAAAGGGCCATGTGCATGCACCAGCGACCGAAGCTTTGTTTTAAAATATGAAGCTGGAGCAAGACTTCGATGAAAACGACATAGGGTAGGCGTAAAACGCGGCGGGTCAAAAGGACTTTCACGGTTCTCCGGGCCGCTTCGGCAATCCGGTCCGTAGTGGCAATTTCTTTTCCTTCCGGTCCGACCTGAATACGAAACCACTGCCAGAACCGGACTAGGATGCCCGATAAACAAACAACAAAAGCGGTCACCATCGAAACGGTAAAAAGCATGAGGTTCAGATCCTTAAGAATCAGGCAAGGTCCATCGCCGCCGCACGAACCGCAGCAAAGGCGGTGGCGATTGCCAGGCCGGACCCGCATTTCTGGCGCACCCAGTCCTGGTGGGCCAGGATAGAACCGGCGACATGGAGGGCAGAAAAGACCGGCTTGCCATCTATCCCCAAGGGCCGAAGCAGTTCGTCCGTTTCGAGACCGGCGAGGTTAATGCCATGCCCATTCCGATCCAATAGACGCTTGCGGTGCCAGCCGGACCGGTCGGCCGGTTGATACACCGGAAGGCCGAAAATGGTTTCGCGTATCCCTTTTCGGTCGGCAAAAAGCCCCTTTCCGAAAAAGCGGCCGCTGGCCAGAATCACCTTTTTGGCCTGAACCGAGAATTGAGGCGTTTCCGAGCCGACCTGAAACCGGAACGCCCCATTCCCAAGGGACTCGGCATCAAATACCCGATGCTGGGAAAAGATTCTGACACCCCTTACGGGTAGGTGTTGTTCAAAGAGGTGTCTTAAGCGGATTCCGGCGACCGATGGCGGTAGCAGCGGGATTTCAAAAATGGGAAGTCCGATCTGCCTTTGAAGATCCTCAAACGCTTCCCCGGAACGGTAAAGCCCGATTACGGCGGGTAGTCCGACAAACGCCTCCCCTCTTATCTGCTCCCGGACTGCAGTCGCTAGTTGCATGCGGGTTTCGGGACGATCAAGGCGCCGCGCCAATTGTTCGGAAAACAGTTCGCCCCCGGCATCTGGAAAGGTCAAACGACAGGCTCGAAGGGTTTGCCATTTTGTCCTGAGAGCCTCGACGATCTGTCGGCTGCTGAAACCTTTCAGTCCTTTGAAATCGAACACCAGACAGGGTGCCTTCTCCTCCAGCGCCCGAATACCGTTTTTCATGGTTTCCGGAACTGCATATGTCTTTTTCAACGTCCCCGCCGGTGTGATAACGCTGACGTTGCGTTGGGGTAGCACCGCGTATGGGAGTGCTCCGGATGCCAGAAAGGATAAGAATTCGGACAGGGCCGTTCGTATATCTTCACGATTGAGCTTTGCATAGGGATGAAGCGGGCAGTCTTTGACGAGATTATCGATACCGGCCCAGGGATCTTCCCACTCCTGCGCATCTCGGATGGGGTGGACCCCTAAAAGGTCGATCAAGCCGCTGGCATAATTCAACTCCCCGATCATCCCCACCTGCAGTGTGTCAATGCCGCGGGTTGTGGCAAAAAAAGCGGCAGCCGCGCCGCCCATACCGCTTCCGATGATCATCAGGTCACAATGAAGATCAGGTGGGTTTGCCATCATCTGCCTTACCCTGCCCGGAATCCAGTTCCAATCCGAAAAGACCGCAGTGGATCGCCTCCAGCAACCCGGACTGTACCAGGGGTGTGCCCCACTGGAGCGGATGCTGTCCCCGCCACCGTTCGGTCAGAAAGGCGCGCAGTTCCTCAACGCCCATATCCCCATTGAAATCACCGGTATCGTAAAGATGTGCGGATACGCGCTGACTGCAGAAGGTCCCCTGACAGGGCCCCTTACCGACCCTGCTGCGTAACCCGATGGCCGTCAACCCGATGGGTCCGTCTTGTTTGCGTATGGACGCCACGACTTCGTCCACGGTGCTTTGGGGAACCATCTCACATTCGCATAATAGCAGGTCCTTTGGATCGTTGCGGCGAACCCACAGATGGGGAGATAGGCCCGGTTCGGTCCATTTTGCATCGACGGTGGATGGAAGGGGTTCGGTCCGTGTGCGGCAGGTAGATGTGATTCCCAACTTTCGGCACACCAGATCGGCCGTTTTTTCGGCCATGAGGCGGTAGGTGGTCAATTTACCACCCGTGATGGAGATCAGGTTGTCCACCCCCTCCCCTCCATGATCAATCAGTGCATATCCGCGGGAAACGTTTCGATCGTCACTGCTGTCCTCTTCGCCGAGCAGGGGCCGAACCCCGCAATAGGCCCGTATATATCGCGTTTTCTCCAGGACCGGCAGCATCGCTTTGGCATCGTCGATGATATAATCGACCTCCTCTATTTCAGGAAAGATATGATCGGGGGATGCTACCCGGACCGAGGTTGTCCCCAGCATCGAGACGGTACCGCCCGGCACCAGAATATCGGCGTCCCCTGCGGTTCGCAAACGGTTCACCACCCGTTGTGTTAACCGGCTCTGGGTCACCAGCAGGCTGCCTTTGGAATAGAGCATATTGATCTTGCTGCCGGCAAGGGAGGCGACCTTGCCGGCCCATGCGCCGGCCGCATTGACGACCATATCCGCTTCAACGATCGTTACCTGCCCAGTGCGCTGGTTTTCGAGTCGGGTGGATCGGATTTTAGATCTGCTGATGTCAAAGGCGTTCACCCGGGTGTGCCGCAGCAACCGGGCACCCTTTTGTTGCGCCTGCGCCATGTTATCAAGGGATAACCGGAAGGGATCGATGGCCGCGTCCTGGACGGCATAGGCAGCAACTACTTCTTCCGTCAGCTCAGGCTCCAGTTCCCGGACTTCACTTAAATCCACCTCCCGGTTCCCAATCTCGCACTGCCGGCATAACAGTGGAAAATCGGCCACATAATTTTCATCGTCACCCCGAACGGCAACAAACAGGCCGCCGGTGTCATCAATGCACTGGGGAGCCAGTCTTTTGAGCAGTTCGCCCTCCTCACGGCATTCGCAGGCTGCCGCCGGATCGGATTCAACGTAACGGGCGCCGCTGTGCAGTAAGCCGTGATTCCCGCCCGAAGCGCCGGCGTTGATATCCTTTTTTTCCACCACCACGCACTGAATTCCGCGCAGTGCCAAATCCCTGGCCAAACCCGTCCCGGTGACGCCTCCGCCGATGATCATCACCTGGGTTTTCAATCGCTTTTTTTCCATATCTCGATCAATCCGTTGAAAAAGCGAAACGGGGTCGCCGTTTTCATTTTCGCTATTCAAAACAGGTAAATATTTTAGAAACCCAATAAAATTATATAATCATACAGTTTTCATATAGCTTGGGTAGCATAGGCATTGCCAATTGTCACGTGAAATTTTCGATTTAGAATGGGACACAAACCGGTAAATGTTGTATTTCGAATATATAAATTCCGAAGAATTGCCCGGCAGCCCCATTTCCAACCCTTAGTCCGGCCCATGGTGCCGATCGATGCTATCTCCATAAGATCCTTTCAGTATTGGTTTGCCGCCATGCATCAGAATCGTTTTTCCCATCATAAATAGCATGATCAATCACCCTACACCCTGTGTCCCCAATAAATAATACGTGGGAAAACCAACTTTTCACTTGCGAAAGTCTATTCCCGGTGTTATGGCATGAACGACATCCAATGGTGCCTGAAAAGGCCTCAGATTACCCGTTTTACCATCCACATATTTTTGATTCGAATAGGGAAATCGTTCATGAGTTTGTCCCTTCGGAATATTGAGCAGACGGTTGGCAGGGAGATGCACTTAGAAGGTATCGACCTGACCTTCGAAGCCGGGTCGCGCAACGTTATTTTGGGCCGCACCCTGGCCGGCAAAACCACTTTGCTTCGCATTATGGCCGGACTGGATAAACCCTCTAGGGGACGCATTGTTATCGATGGCAAGGATGTCACCGGCGTATCCGTCCGCAAGCGAAACATCGCCATGGTCTATCAGTTGTTCATCAACTACCCCTCCCTTACCGTCTACCAGAATATTGCGTCACCCCTTAAAACAAGCGGGATCTCCAAGAGGGAGATTGATCGGCAGGTGCGGGAAATCGCCGGAATGCTGCGGATCGACGACTTGCTGGACCGACTGCCGGCGGAGCTTTCAGGCGGCCAGCAGCAGCGTACGGCGATTGCGCGGGCGATGGTAAAAAATGCGGAATTGCTTTTGATGGACGAGCCGCTGGTGAACCTGGACTACAAACTCCGCGAAGAACTCCGTGTTGAGCTACAGGAGATTTTCAGCCAGCGCAAAGCGATCGTGGTTTACACCACCACCGAGCCAACCGAGGCCCTGATGCTGGGGGGAAACATCGTGGTGTTGGACGAAGGCCGCATCCTACAAACCGGCAAAACGCCTGAAGTGTACAGAAATCCGGCAACCGTAAAGGTGGCGGAGGTGTTCAGTGACCCGCCCATCAATTTTCTTTCAGGCACGATTCGAAGCGGTGTGGCATCCATCGGCAGAGGGATTGAGGTGCCCCTTGAAGAGGAGATGAGACACCTGCCGGACGGTGAATACACATTCGGCATCCGTTCCAACCATTTCTTTTTGTCCCGAAACGACGCGGCCGATGCCCGGCTCCGGGCCAAAGTGGAACTGGCTGAAATCAACGGGTCGGAAACATTTATCCATTTTAAGCATGGGGACACACGGCTCGTGGTTCAAGAGGACGGTATCCATCCCCATCGGATCGGGTCTGAAATCATCCTGTATGTGAGCCCCTATTGTCTTTTTGTCTTTGATCCAGCGGGAAATCTGGTCGCATCCCCTTCCCTTTCCAGTATTCAGGACCGGACAATGTAGGAGAGCCCATGGCGCGCATCGAACTCGACGAAATAGCCCATAGCTATCTTAAAAATCCCAAAGGGGATGCGGATTATGCCCTAAAACGGATTTTTCACACCTGGGAGGACGGAGGGGCCTACGCCCTTTTAGGACCTTCGGGTTGCGGCAAGACGACCCTTCTCAACATCATCTCCGGTCTGCTCACCCCCACTTCAGGACGCGTGCGCTACGACGGCAAGGATGTCACCGATCTGCCGCCTGAAAAACGCAACATTGCCCAGGTATTTCAGTTTCCGGTGCTCTACGACACCATGACGGTATTCGACAATCTGGCTTTCCCGCTGCGAAACCGAGGGCAGGATGCCCAAAAGGTAGACCGTCGCGTACGCGAGGTGGCGGATATCCTCGATTTAACGCCGTACCTGAAGAAAAGGGCGGCAGGCCTGGCCGCCGATGCCAAACAGAAAATATCACTGGGAAGGGGGCTGGTGCGGGAAGATGTGGCGGCGATCCTTTTCGACGAACCCCTGACGGTGATCGACCCGCATCTGAAATGGAACTTACGGCGGCAACTCAAAGATATACACGAGCAACTGAAACTTACTTTCATCTACGTCACCCATGACCAGGTGGAAGCCCTCACTTTTGCCGACAAGGTCGTCGTCATGTACGAGGGTGAAATCGTACAGATCGGTTCATCCCAAGACCTTTTTGAGAACCCGGAGCACACCTTTGTCGGATATTTCATCGGAAGCCCGGGAATGAACTTCATTGACTGCAACCTGGACGGCAACACGGCAAAATTCGATGGTACCGGCATCGTCATCAACACATCCGTGGCTCAAAAAGCGATACATGCCGAGGGGAAACTGGAGCTGGGAATACGGCCCATCCATCTTGAACTATATGCAGAAGCCGTTGAGGGCAGCGTGCCTGTCCGGATAAAAACCGTCGAAGACCAGGGCAGTTATAAAATCGTCAATGTCGGGCTTGCGGACAAAACCCTGCGGGCAAGGATACCGGAAGGCCAGCCCATTCCCGGTGATCGGGCCTGGCTCTTTTTCCCCCCGAAGTGGACCCGGCTGTTTGCCGACGGGCGGTTGATCAAATAGTAAGGAGCGGCAAATGGAAAAATGGCAAAACAATAAGGCGTGGTTTCTGGTATTGCCGGCTTTTATCATCGTCGCCTTCAGCGGTATCATTCCATTGATGACCGTGGTCAACTATTCGATTCAGGATATCTTCGGGCCTGGCCAGGCGGTTTTCGTCGGCACCGAATGGTTCGAGGAGATGCTGTCCAATCATCGCCTTCATGCCGCGTTGTGGCGGCAGTTCACATTTTCAGGGCTCGTCCTGCTCATCGAGATCCCCTTGGGAATCCTGATCGCGCTGGCCATGCCCAAGCGGGGCTGGGGGGTTTCCGCCTCCCTGGTGACACTGGCGCTGCCGCTGGTGATTCCCTGGAATGTAATCGGAACCATCTGGATTATTTTCACGCGCCCGGACATCGGCTTGTTCGGTGTGGGGATCAACAGTCTGGATTTGCTGGAAGTTCCCTTCGATCACACGGCAAAGCCGCTCTACGCGTGGATTACACTGCTCGCGATGGAGGTCTGGCACTGGACGCCCCTTGTTGCGCTTTTGGCCTATGCAGGGCTGCGCGCCATTCCCGAAGCCTATTATCAGGCGGCCAGAATCGACGGGGCTTCATCGTGGGCGACATTCTTATACATTCAACTACCGAAAATGCGCGGGGTCCTGACCATCGCTGTCTTGCTACGATGGATGGACAGCTTCCTCATCTACGCGGAACCCTTTGCTCTGACGGGCGGGGGACCCGGTAACACCACGACCTTTCTATCCATCTACCTGGTAAAGCTTGCCACCATGCAATTCGACCTGGGCCCGGCGGCGGCCTTCTCACTCATCTATTTTCTCATTGTCCTGCTCTTTAGTTTTGCGTTCTACCAGGCCCTGCTGAATGTAGGGAGGGGAGACAAAGCATGAAAATCCGGAAAAGAACGATCGCATTGTGTGTCTATTTTGGGATTCTCGTCCTCCCCATCTACTGGATGCTCAACATGTCCCTGAGGACAAATGCCGATATCCTCGGCAATTTCGCTCTATACCCGGTCGATATGACATTGAAAAATTATATCAAGATCTTCACCGATCCAACCTGGTATTCAGCTTATATCAACGCCATCATCTACGTTGCCATGAACACGGCGATGTCCCTTTTCTTCGCCCTGCCTGCGGCCTATGCTTTTTCACGATTTAAATTTATCGGTGACGGCCAAATGTTTTTCTGGCTTTTGACCAACCGTATGGCGCCGCCAGCGGTCTTTCTCCTGCCGTATCTTCAGCTCTATTCAACCATCAAGCTGATGGATACCCATATGGCCGTGGCCCTTGCCCATTGCCTGTTCAATGTCCCATTGGCGATTTGGATTCTAGAGGGTTTCATGTCGGGAATCCCCAAGGAGATCGATGAAACCGCATTTATTGACGGATACAGTTTCCCCCGTTTTTTTATCACCATTTTTATTCCACTGATACGGGCAGGGGTCGGTGTGACCGCCTTTTTCTGCTTCATGTTCAGTTGGGTCGAATTGCTCTTTGCCCGGACACTGACCATCACCGAAGCCAAACCCATCGTCGCCACCATGACGCGCACCATCAGTGCGACAGGCCTCGACTGGGGCCTATTGGCGGCGGCCGGAGTATTGACCATTGTGCCGGGCGCCCTGGTCATCTGGTTTGTTCGCAACCACCTGGCCAAGGGTTTTGCGCTGGGCCGCGTATAAAGGAGATCAACATGGGTCTGGAGTGGATGTATTGGACCAAACCAACGGCCATCTTTTTCATGACCATCTTCCTGATGATAGTGGGCATGCTGATCTGGGAATTGGCGTCACCCACTATAGAACGAAAAGGGTTCCTCCTGGTGCCGACAACGCGGGGGACCCGGTTTTTTTTAGGATTGCTGGGAAGTGCCTATATTCACCTGACCTGGTTGGGACTCACCGATCTGAATTTATGGTATGCAACGGCCATTTCCGGGGTCTGGGTCGTTGTCGTTATGCGTTGGGGATAGGCAACCTTTAGATATCGTGTAAATTCTCCTAAAAATACGGGCAATCGATTCCCTCAGAAGGGAACTAAACGATCGGGGAAGAATCTGTATGGCCTGTCTTTAGCGGCTTGTTGCCGATAACATATGTATCGATCCGGCAGCGACGCCTATTGCGATAACCACCACAAAAAAGAGGAGGAGACTATGCGCAAATCAACCCGCAACAGGTTATGCTTTCGATCCATTCCCATTTGGATCGTGAGCCTGGCATTCATCTTTATGGCCGGCAGTGCATGGGCATCACACCACGGCGCACAAATGAAGGCGGCTGAGAAATGGGTGGACCAGGAATTCCAGCCGTCGACTTTATCCAAAGCCGAGCAGATGAAGGAGATGGAATGGTTTATCAAGGCGTCCGAACCCTTTAAAGGCATGAACATCAAGGTCGTGTCCGAAACCATTCCGACCCACGAATATGAAGCCAAGGTCCTGGCCAAGGCGTTCGAGGAAATCACCGGTATCAAGGTGTCTTTCGATCTTATCCAGGAAGGGGATGTCATTGAAAAACTGCAATCCCAGTGGGCTTCCGGTAAAAATCTCTACGATGCTTATATCAACGATTCAGACCTTATCGGTACGCATATGCGATACGGCCACGTGGTCCCCTTGACCGATTTCATGGAGGGAGAGGGAAAGGATGTAACCCTGCCGACATTGGATGTGGACGATTTTATGGGAAAATCATTCACCACCGGCCCGGATGGGAAGCTCTACCAGCTCCCGGATCAGCAGTTCGCCAACCTGTACTGGTTCCGGTACGACTGGTTCAACCGTGCCGATTTCAAAAAGAAATTTAAGGAAATCTACGGTTACGAGCTGGGTGTTCCGGTAAACTGGTCCGCCTACGAGGATATCGCCGAATTTTTCAGCGAGCATATCCAGGAAATTAATGGAAAGGCCATCTACGGCCACAACGACTACGGAAAGAAGGCTCCCGATCTGGGATGGCGCTTTACGGATGCCTGGCTCTCCATGGCTGGTGCCGGAGACAAAGGTATTCCCAATGGTACGCCGGTGGATGAATGGGGAATTCGCGTAGAGGGATGCCGCCCGGTAGGGGCCAGTGTGGAGCGTGGCGGTGCCGCCAATGGTCCTGCTGCCAAATATTCGCTACGAAAGTACATGGAATGGCTCCGGAAGTACGCACCTCCAGGCGCCCTGGGAATGGACTTTTACACCTACCTGCCGGTTCTGGCAAAGGGCCATGTGGCTCAACAGATCTTCTGGTATACGGCCTTTACCTCCGATATGGTCAAACCGGGGCCGACGGTGAATGCCGACGGCACCCCCAAATGGCGTATGGCACCGTCGCCTCACGGCCCCTATTGGGAAGACGGGATGAAACTAGGCTATCAGGACTGCGGTTCCTGGACACTCATGAAAAGCACGCCTCTCAAGAGGCGCAAGGCAGCCTGGCTCTTCGCCCAGTTCTGTGTTGCCAAAACCACTTCATTGAAAAAGACGCATGTGGGTTTGACACCGATCCGGGATAGTGACATCCGTCATGAATCCTTCACGAAACGGGCTCCCAAACTTGGCGGTCTGGTGGAATTCTATCGCAGCCCTGCCCGGGTGGCGTGGACACCGACCGGCACCAACGTACCGGATTACCCCAAGCTGGCGCAGTTATGGTGGCAGAATGTCGGTGAAGCGGTTTCCGGCGAGGTGACCGTCAGTACGGCCATGGACAACCTGGCCCGGGAACAGGACCGCGTACTGCAGCGTATTCAGCGTGCAAACGTACAAGGCGATTGCGGACCGAAGCTGAATCCCAAAAAGGACGCCTCCTACTGGCTGAACAAACCCGGTTCTCCAAAGGCGAAAGTAAACGAAAAGCCAAAAGGCGAGACCGTCGACTACGATGGCTTGATTCAGGCCTGGAGAGAGGGCAGAGTTAAATAAAGGTTCTCTTGAATCGTCGAACAAACTCATAACCGGGTGACGGATTCTGATCTCCGTCACCCGGATTATTTTTCATCCCAGATCTCCGATTACCGCAACCGCGGCGGCATGATGAATACCTTTCTCGGCCCTTCTTTCAGGGAGATGGCCCCCTCGGGGCAAAATCGGGAACAGACCCCGCATCCGAAGCAGGCATTCTCATCACACACCGCCGCCTCATCTTCTTTTAGGGACATGGCCTCCGTGGGGCACCACGACACGCAGGTGCCGCAGCCGCTGCAGGTGTCCGCGTCCACTACCGCCAGATGGTAGGTGGAGTTGATCAGCGGAAGCGTCCCGTCGCGCCAGAGTTTGAGCGTGTCGCAGCAATCCTTGCAGCAGTTGCAGATGCTGGTTTCCGGTTTGTTCTCCAGGGAATGGGGATGAAAGGCTTTATGAACGAGGCCGGCTTCCTCCGCGTTTTTCATGATCTCGAGCGCTTTTTCCCTGGATACCATCTGTGCAAATCCCTGTGCCGCCGTATGGCGGGCGGATTTCCCGAAAGTAAAACAGTTCAGTGTCGGCGCATCCGTGTCGCAGGGATCTCCCAGCAGGCTTCGCCGCTGGCGGCAGAAGCAGTACCCCACTGCGATATCGTCAAATTTATCGATAATTTCACGAACGCTCTGGCTGGGCAGGACAAACTCCTCGGTGGTATCGAGTTTGCGATCGACAGGTACAACCCGGATCGGTTTCCCATTTTCGGCGGTACGGGCCGGTACGGTGCGATCTGTGGCCGGTGCGCCGGCAAACAGGGGGGAAAGGGCATCGTAGTTGCCCTGGATCTCGTTGCGTAATTCGGAAAGGAGGGTCTCGAAAAGACGGGCCAGTTTTTTTTCTTCTTCGCTCCCCTCCAGCCTTCCCATGAACTTGTACTCCATCAGACCCACCAGCATCAGCGGAAGAATCCGGTAGACCATTGTGCCGGCGGTATTGGGCTGGTTGAACAGAAGGCCTTTCCGAGCAAGTACTGTCGCCAGTTTCTCGACGCGTTCCGGGGGCAGACCGCTCGATTCGGTCAACTGCTCCAGGGTTTGGGAGGGTTTTTCCCTGAAGGCCCAAATCAGATCCAGCTCCGCTTCGTTCTCCCCAACCGCAACGGTAACAATGGAGACGGCGGTCTCGCTGACGGGAAACTGCACCATCCCCTGTTTGCAGATTACCTGGGCTGCCTGTTTAAACTTCTCTTCCATTACAAGGTCCATAAATTATTCCTTTCCATTGCTTACGTAAGATTGGAAAATGATATCGTACTAACTATATCCAACGATCGTCAACAAAACAAAATACATGTTTCAACGGCTTGATTCAACCTGATCTGAGAGATTTTTACGAAGAGATGTGCCGTGATCTTGATGCAGAAGCATTCGCAAAAACCGCAGGCATACCCATCGGTCCGTCAAGGATATTTGCGAACGACCGATGAACAAGAGATCGGTATAGATCGAGTAAAAAATCGCTCAGATCAGGTTCAAGTATTGCAGTATCCGTTATCACCGGTTAAAATGTTTTTTTATGGCAGCGAATGCAGAATTTATCATTATCGGAGGCGGATTGACGGCCACCGCCATGCTGTGCCATCTCGCGGAAAACATCGGCAGGGCAGCAAAATGCAATCATGTTACGCCCTCTAATTTGACCCTTTCGATATTCGAAAGACAGGCGGCGTTCGGCCCCGGATTTCCCCACAGCGACCGGGTGATAATGCCGTACCACGTAACCAACATGTGTGCCATGGACATGGGGATCCTTCCATCAGATCCAGAGGATTTCCAAAAATGGGCCCGCCGCAACTATCGGTCATTGGTTAAACAATTCCCCGATCTATCCCCTTATTTCTCCAGCCCGGAAATCGACGGCAAACCCTGCCGCCACTACCCGCGTGCCATCATGGGGGAATACCTCAAGGCCCGATTCCGGGATGGGGTTGAAGCGGCCCGGAAGATGGGGATGCGGGTGGACCTTTATCCGGAATGCGAGGTGATCGACCTTAAAGAATTGCACGACACCATTCAAATCTCAGTGAAACGCCTGGCTTCCGGATCCGTGTTTATCCGCAATGCCCACCGGGTGCTGCTGGCCACCGGCCACTGGTTCGACTCATCCTGGCAGGGTGGGTACTGTCCTTCACCCTGGCCCGCACAAAATCTGACACGCCGGATCCCAAAAGATCAGCACGTTGCCGTCATTGGATCCAGCCTCAGTGCCATTGAGGTGGTGCTGACCCTGACGTCGGAGGGTCGTTACGAGCGACTGGATAATGGCCGCCTTGTCTATCTGCCGCCGCCTCATCCCAGACATGTGACCCTCTATTCCAGGAGGGGACTCTTGCCCAGGGTCCGGGGTAAAATCGGCAACCGGCAGAACCTTTATTTCACGCAAAAGGGCCTTGAGGATATGAGGGAGGGTCGAAACGGCCGATTGGACCTTGAAAACCTGTTTCGCCTGCTCGATCGCGAGCTTGCGGCAGCTTACGGAAAAAAAGTGGACTGGCACGATCTGGCGACATCATCAGGAAATGGAGAGGCATTTCTACAAAACGCCATATCGGTTGCCCGGCATGGAGACAATCCCGACGGTGAGGTCATCTGGCAGACCGTTCTTTACCGGATTTTGCCCATGGCCCGAGAAATTTTCCTTAATCTGACAACTGCGGATCGAAAGCGGTTTGAAAGGGAATACAGCACCCTGTTTTTCTCCCATGCCGCCACACAGCCGGTAATCAACGCGGAAAAGCTGCTGGCGCTAATGAAGGCTCGGCTGGTGAAAGTTCAGCCCCTTGGCAGATCGTACCGCCTTTTGAAAGATGATATCAAAGATCGCTATTGGTTTATCTACCGGGATTCAAATGGAAAAGAGAAAAGGAAACCCTATCGGTTCGTGGTCAACGCGCGCGGGCAAGAGAAGTCATACCAGTTCAACCGGTCTGAACTGGCTCAAAACCTGATCGGTTCGGGTACTGTTCAATTGGAGGAAACGCATGATCCCAGTGAACCGTTCCTTTTAAAGGGGAATTCGGGTTCGGTCGAACCCCCCCTTCCCTACCGGACCGGCAGCATCTGGGTGGATCCGAAGACCCATCAGATCATGAAAAAGACGCCGGAAGGACGCATCGACCGGTCCAAGGGGATCTATGCGGTGGGTGCCATGACCCGGGGCCAGTTCATCGACGCCAGCATGGCCATGGGCAGCGTCCGGTCTACAGCCGTCATCGCAAAAGAATGGGTAGAACCCATCTCAAAATAATCTTTTGGCCCAAACTCGGCGTTGGAGCCTCGCTTCAAGTCCT